>OLVP01000135.1_pt1 | contig 64697 bp, 46 predicted proteins | sample 1673281 | NCBI WGS metagenome assembly OLVP01 (sample SAMEA3178940, study PRJEB25190) | human gut metagenome | biome: human gut; feature: human-associated habitat; material: faeces | place: Austria | collected 2013
TTAATATTTCGAGGTGTATACTATTAGTTTTTCTTAATCTCTTTATAGTATACACCGGATATAAAAAAAATACAATAGCGAGCCGAAAAATCCCACTCTAATCCTCACATCATAGTATTTTGTTTACATCTTGCATTTATTATATTACATATATTTCGTTGTGTTGTCACGTTGTTTTTGTTCATTTTCTTTATTTTATATCAATATATACATTTTATGTGTCTTTTATTTTCACAATAACAAAAACCTCCAGCGACTTGTATCACTGAAGGTTTAATTTCTTATTTTATAATTTTATAAAATTGTGATGTATTTTCAACTTATCCGCCATAACTTTTTCTCTGGTATGGCAGGAGAAAATAATAACCTGTTCCATGCTTTCAGCCATAAACTTCATTGTGTTGCCCATACGTTTATTATCATACATAACAAAGGCATCATCTAAAAGAATCGGCTTCTTATCTTTCTCAAAAATGATATCAGCTGCTGCAAGGCGAAGCGCCATATATATCTGCTCCACCGTTCCTTTACTAAGCTTAGATGCAGGAATTAGTGATTTTTTACCATTAATGGAAATGTTTAATCTGTCATCTATAGAAAGATTATCATATTTTCCATTGGTAATCTCCGACATATAAAAGGACGCCTTTTCATTTAACTTCTTTCCAAAGCTGTTTCTGATTTCAGTAGCTATTTTTTCAATATTTGTCTTTGCCTCTTCAATGGCATCAATTTCAAACTTTGCTTTTTTAATAACTTCAAGTCTGTGATTTGATTCATTAATTCTTGCTTCAACTTCAATATCTTTTTCTTTTTTCTGCTCCAAAATCCAGTTAGCCTTGGAAATAGCCTCATTCAATTCCCTCTCCTGCTGCTCTATTTCCTTAAGCTCATCGCTACAATCTTCTGAATTTACTTCCTTATCTTCTTCTGCCTTTATCAGCTCCTGAGTTGCCTCAAGGGCATCTTTTTTGCTGTCAATCTGATGCATACAATAAGTTTCCTCATGCTTTGCCGCATCTAACTTATCCAGTACCAGCTTAAGCTCCTTCAGGCTTTCAATTTTCTTATTGCGTTTCTTTTTGTTAACAAAAAACTTTACAACAGATAAAATCAGACACACGCCTGCCAGTCCTAAGCAAATCGCAGGCTTCATCCAATATTCCCCTACATATAACAAATCAACATTGCCAACGGTAAAGCCAATTGCTGCCCCAATAAATGCCATGGTAAGAATTATAAACACAATCGGTATATTGCTTCTGTTTACAACCTTATCTGTAAGCATATCCATGGTCTCCCAATTATCAATACCCTTGCTTTTTAATTCATTTTCCAATGACTGCTTATGGGATTTTATCTGTTCTAACATAGAGTTATACTTTTCAAGCTCCGTGGTATATGACAAAACCTCCTGATAAAGATTCTCTTTTCTCTCGTTTTGCCTTGCCAGTTCCTCCAGCCTTTTGGCATCCCTTGCAGACAAATCCTTTTTCTTTTCCTGAAGACGTGCCACAGACTCCTTTTTCTGTTCAATAGAGGCAATAATTGTGTGCTGTTCTCTTTCTGACAACTCCAATGTATCCTCATCATCTCTTATATATCTGCGGATTTCATCCTCTTCTCCAATTTTATTTTCAGAAATAATCTTTCTTTTTTCGGTATTTAACTCCTCAAAAGCCTCTTTTATATTAATTTCCATAGACTTCGTGGAACCAAGATTAGCTGCATAATTTTTCAGTATATTCTCCAGTTCCTTGTCAGTAACGCTGCCTAGCTGGCTTATGCTAATGGTATTGTAATAACAGCTTTCATCCAGTCCCGCAAACAGTTCATCTATTTGTTCCTGAGATAATTCAATACCTAAATCCTCATTTATTACCTTAAAGCTCTTATTTTCCTTACTAAAATTGCGCTCTATACGATAATTCACTCCATCGCTTTCAATTCCCATGGTTCCCTGATAATTAGAAGGATTGTCCCATGGCTGGTATTTAGAATAGGTATCTTTAGCACTTGCCTTTCCTCTTTGCTTTTCAATTCCAAAAAGCATACCTCTTATAAAGGTGTGAAGAGTGGTTTTCCCTGCCTCATTTTCACCATATATAATATTAAGTCCCGGCTCAAGAGATATATATTTATGATTAAATTTACCAAAATTCGTCAACTGTATATCTTTTATAATCATACCTTACCCTCCATAGCCTGTGATAAAGCTTTTGTGCCATAATAAAGTGCCTTCTGCTGCAACGGATTTAATGGTTCCTTATCTAAATACTGACCAATAAACATTCCAAGAATATTATCCTTATTGTCGGCATACATTTCCTCAAAATCAAAATCCGGAATTGTTTCATCAATAACAGTTACTATATTGCCACAATCCATTACGTCTTTTATGCTTATTTCAAATTCAGGATCCCTGTAACCGTTAAATGTTACACGGTACATGTTATCCTTTCCTCTTTCATTAAAAATGTCGGAAAGCCTGTGTCTGATTTCCATATTTGTAGCATTCGGCGTTACCGTAAAGTCCAAATCAACATACTGTCTTTTAGAAAATGGCACAAATTCAAACTCCAGACCTTTCTTGTCCACTTCTCCGTATATATAGCCACGCTCACCTGTATCATTCACATCAATAGGCTCTAAGGAACCACAATAAGCCATTTTGTACTTTTCATCCATAAACGGCTTGTGAATATGTCCCATTGCCACGTAGTCAAATCCTGACATTGCCACTCTCTTTTTATTAATCGGAATATGCTTTTCATCACCACCATGAGCCACCAGAATATTTATCATATCAGGTCTGTCCACAATAATGTGATCATACATTCCATCTGTTATTTCTGTCTGATGGTAGCTAAGTCCATAGACACATGCATTAAGTTCCGGGATTTCCACTTTTTGAACATTATCACTGTCTAGAAAAATAACATTATCACTCCACTTAAAGCCATCGTAAAATGACCCCTTTTTAATGGCATCATGATTTCCGGCACACAGCACTACTTTAGTTTCAGGTATTGTTGAAAAAAGATAGTCCACCTCTTTTAACTCCCTAAGCAATGGCTGTCTGTGAAACAAATCCCCGGCAATAATCAACATATCCACCGGCTGTGCTTTAATTTTCTTTATTAACCGTTCAAAAGTCTGCCAGATTTCATCTCCGCGGTTTTTTGCCCACTCTTTTCTGCTCTCCGGCATGGCTCCTAAATGGATATCTCCTGTATGAATAAAACGCATAGTCCCTCCCGAACTTTTTTACTATCTTTTAGTATAACATTAATGGATTTTTCGGTCAATTAATCAGAGAGATATGTTATGGTTTAATGAGAATAAAATATGAGTTTTAATATTTGCATCCATAACAAAGAGGCCATCCACTAATGTGAATGACCTCTTTATTATATAATATTATGTTATTTTTGTCCCACTAAATAGTGTACTTAACCCATTTTTGTACATTGCTTACAGAATCCGATTCCTGAATTTCTGAGGTGGACTCCTTTTGCTCTACCTTCTTAAAGAAGTATGTGTATGACTTACTGCGGTCTGCATAACGATACTGAGTCTTGTAAGATGCAACTACTGTCCTTGTCCATTCATAATACCAGCATGGAGCACTTCCGTATAAATAGAAGAATCCTGCCGAATTAGAATTCTGGCTTCCTGTAATTGGCAAAGCTGAATCAGACCATCCTCTTTCCTGAGAAATGGTACAATTCTTTCCACCCCAATATCCGCTTTTAGGTCCTGATGTCTTTCCATCCGAGGATACGTATCTCTTGTAATTATACTGAGTCTTGTAACTTGCCGGAACCGACTGGGTTTCTACCTTTCTTGAATCACTATTATAGTAAGGTGAATCACTCCATCCACTCCATGAACCGTAATCAGTCCATACATAATTGCTTTTATATAATGTATAGCCCTCTAAAGTTGGTTTATCTGAAACTGTCTTTGTAGTTAAATCATATGTCCATTTTGTAGCTACAATATTTGCTCCCTCAGGCACATCAGATGCTAATACCCATTCTAATGAATCCTGCTTTAATCCATCAAAAGACTCTTCACTAATACTTAAAGCTTTACCCTTTGTTACTTCTAATAAAGAAGCTCCTGATATATCCTTGCATGTATACAGGTTACCTGTTACTTTAAGTAATGCCTTAGAGTTATCTAACAACTGTTTTATATTAAGACTCTTTGCCAAAACGGCATTATCTGATGTGGATTCTAAGTTTACTGTACCGTCAATTGTTACTTCCACATTGTCAGACGAAATCATCATTGCCCACCTATTAGACTTAATTGATGATGAACTCATCTTTATAATATCTGACTCGATATCAAGAGGTACTGTTTTTGTATTCTCAATATTTACACCATTAATTACCGTGGTTTTTGCCTTTGATACTACAGTCAGTTCTTTAAAGTTCTTTTTATCACCGTCAAGTTCAAAGAACTCTGTTGTTGCCGGAATTGAAATAGCAACATTCTCTAATTCATCTGCTATATCTCCTACCTTAAGAACAATTTCCTTAGCCCCTGACTTACAAGCTGCAAGAACAACGTCTTTGCCGGATGCATCCACTACTATGTTCTTTACGCCATTTAACGCATCCTCTCCTATGCTTTGTATCTTGTTACTGATTTCATATTTCTGTAATGATGAGCATCCATAAAATGCCCTTTTACCAATTTTTGTCACTGAAGGACAGGTTATGCTTTCAAGTGCTGTACATCCCTCAAAGGCAGATTCCGGTATTTCCGTTACATATTTTCCAAACTTAACTGATGTTATGTTTTTATTTTTTGTAAAGGCACCTTTATCCACACCTGTAATTTTAACAACTTCTTTTTCACCGTTAACACTGTCTAATGTAATGTAATCAGGGATTGTTACCATTTTTCCTGTTCCTTTATATCCTGAAATATGACCGGTGTTTTTATCTACTACCAAACCTTCAGATTCTTCTATTTGTCTGTCAATATACTCATTTACTGAATACGGAATTTCAAATGGTAATACTCCATTTTCATAATCGTTAAAGTTTGGTGTATCCTTTGAGTAATCTATAAAGTCATATGTATTGTCATCCTGAACACAGAATGTGTAAACATAATAAGCACTTGATTTTACATCATATCCTACTACAGCAAAAACATGAATTGTTCCTGCACACACAAGTCTGTAATAACCTTCCGGTGCATTGGCATTTGAATATGTCTTTGACGTTGTCTCCATTGTTTCATTGGAATATGCCAATGTTGAAGAATATTCATTTGATGTTGATGTTGTAGAACTGTCTGAAGAAGCAAATTCCTCTGAACCACCCTCACTATGGGTTTTGTTATAACCATATGTATCGCTGGCTTTTTGGCTTAAGGCCATTGATGTAGTGCTATTTGTACTTGAGGATTTGCTGTTTTCCTTGCTATTATTTTTATTCCATGTTTTAGCTTTAGCCTTAGCTTTGTCTGAAGTTTCCCCGTGGTATCCTTCTGCAGTAACTTCCAGACTTGCCTTACCCGGTCCGATTTCTCCCTCTACTGCACCTGTTACCTTACCGGTCAATGAATCTTCTGTCTTTGTTGTATTGGTATTAGTAGTGGAACCGCCATCGTTCTTGCCTGTAATTGATACTTTACTTGTACTGTCTACCTTGCTTGTAGAATCAATTACTTCTTTTCCTGTTTCATCAGTATGGCTCTTTATTTCCGTAAGACTATCGTTCCAATCTTTTGACAATGTCCATGTAGTTGTTTTTGTTGTAGCGTTTGCTATTGTATCCACAATAGAATTAGCTGTTGATGTACTTATTTTGCTTGAGGTTGTGATAGTCTCTGAAACGTCAATTCCACTTCTGTTTCCAAGTTTTTTCATCACATACAACGGTACGTTTTCTATTTGTCCTATTTCATAGGCAAATAAATATCTTCCGTTTTCTTCATCCTCATACATCAACGGTTCACCAATATTCTTAACTGCTCTGGTCTGGTTTCTCTTACTTGTCCAGTTTGCAGTTAAGGTAATATTGCCTGTAGTTCCCTGAGGAATACGCTTTACAATTTCTCCCTTTTTGTTTGACCATCCTAAGAATGTATATCCAAACCAACTTGGATTTGTAAGAGTTGCTCCCTTGTTTACAGTGTACTTTATTGCTGCTGTAGGTGCCAAAGGTGAATCAAATGTTACGGTATATTCACGTGGTGTCCAACGTGCATACAACTCCACCTCTCCCTTTTTGCCTGCAGGAATAGTCTTAACCAGCTCAGCATTAGAACCTTCTCCGTCGTACCATCCTTCAAAAATATATCCTTCAACTTTAATGTTTAACAAATCCAGTCCATCTTCAGTAGAATAATATGCCGGATTCTTATTTTCAATATTTACTGTTTTTAAATAATCGTCATCTTCGTATAAATGATAAATAATTGAATACTGTGTTTTATTCAACTTAGGAACTACTTCCTGTCCCACAATTATCTTGTTACATACGCTACAATGCGAGCCTTCCGTAAGTCCTGTTGATTCAGTTGTAGGTGCCACTGCTTTATCAATAACAATGGTATGACCCTTAGCATTTATTACTGTATCTTCAAGATTTATCTGATTAATTCCGTTAATATCGCTGAAGTATTTATCACAGCCTGTACAATGCCAGTATTCCTGATTCCCATTTTCAGTACATGTTGCATCAACCTTATCAATATGCTCCATTGTGTGTTTATGACTTCCGCTGTTTCCATCTAATTCAACACCATATCCACCTGCAATATATCTTCTAAGTAAAATTACATCGGCTGAATTAACATATCCGTCTCTGTTTACATCTGCTGCCAATTCATTAACATTCTGGTTATATCCTCCTACAATGTAACGTCTTGTTAAAATAACGTCTGTAGAGTTGACCTTACCGTCTCCGTTTAAGTCTCCCGGAGTATAGCTTAATATTTTAATTGCAGAATTTTCAGTTTTTACATTTACATCATTTAAATCTGTATCCACTGCATTCTCACAATATACTTTTATTCCTAATTCGTCGCCTTCTTTTGCATTTTTAGAAACATTAAATGTAAGGCTTAAAATCACACCATCCTTAATGTCTTCTTTTGTCAAATCCTGACCATCCCATACAAACTTGCTTGGTGAACCGAATTTTCCCGGCTTGGTCATAACTAATGTGCTAAAAGCTTCCCCTGACTTTGCATCTGTCAATGTAAGCTTGGAATCATATTCAACCCTAAGTACCGAGCCTAATATTCCCGGATTGTCCTTTATAGACACATTTACAGATACTGTAGAACCGGGAATGGCATTTTTCCCTTCTACACTAATAATAGCTGTTTTCCCTGTTGCAGCTTTTATGTCAACCACATTCGCCGGAAGCATAGAAAACATCATTGCTATTATCATCAATAATGAAATGAATTTTTTCTTCATAATTTATCTCCTGTGTTATTTTACATTTATACATCCATTTAAAATCTGTACATCTAATGACATTAAATTATTATCAACTATACTGTCATTTTCTCCATAAGAAATTTCTATTGAATGCTTTCCCTTTGGTGCTCTATCTGAAACGTCAAATGTTAAAATCATTATGTTTCCGTCCTTTATCTGGGAAGAATTAATTTCCGTTCCATCATATATGAATCTACAGCCGCTTTCTAATACGCCTCCCGGGGTAAAGCTTAAAACTCCCTTTGTTGCCTCACCTTCCTGAACATCTTTAAGTTTCATAACTGATTCATCATATTTTATGGCAAATGACATTCCCAAAATTCCCGGATTATTGTTTATATTAACTGCTACCTTTACTGATTTAGCTCCTGCCTTTGTATCCACATTAGCTACACTAAAATAAGGCTTCGTTCTGTTAATGTTGTCAGTTGTTTCTTCCTGTTCATCTTTTTTAGTAGTCTCCAGCTCCTTTGTAGGTTCTTCCGGTTTAGTAGTAGGCTGCTGAACCGGTGTTGTAGGCGTCGGCTTTGTCGGCTCAGGCTTTGTTGGTGTAGGTTTTATTGGCTTTGGAGTTGGCTTTTTCTTTACTGTAACCTTACACTTAAGAACCTTCTTTCCTACCTTGGCACTGATAGTAACCTTTCCGGCTTTCTTTGCCGTAACTACTCCTTTCTTTGAAACTGTCGCAATTTTTTTGTTACTGCTTTTCCATGTAACTTTTTTTGCATTTTTTACCTTTAATTTTTTCTTTTGTCCCACTTTTAAGGTTATTTTTTTATTGCTTAATTTTGGTGCCTTTTTTGCTTCAATTGTACTTACTGTAAGCAATGACATAACAAGAACTAAAGCAACTAACCCAACTAATGATTTTCTTTTGTTCATGGTTTTCCTCCTTTTTATCATTAAACCGAATAACTGCACTTTTTATAGAAAAAATTGTCACTTTCCAATATCTGTAAATAATTATATCCCATTACATACTATATTTCTACTTTATAATTGTTAATTTTTGTTATATTTAATGCCTTTTTTCACTTTATGTTTAAATATATTTTCTACTGATAGTTCTCCTCAAACACCCATATTTTACTACCCCTTTCATCTATTACCAAACCATAAACTTCCCTTGCGGCTTTTGTGGCATCCTCCTTTTTAGAATACACTCCCTGAAGCATTCCATATCCATATACAAAATATCTGTCTTCAGTGGTTTTTACAAATTTAGAGTCAACCTCTGTTCCTGTAGAAAATTCCACTGTTCCCCATTTGCCGATGGTAAGCTTGGTTGTGGCATTAAGATTATTGGTAAAGGACAGCGCCAGTTCCCTCATTTTCATGTCATCGGTATAATAGCTTGAATTAGCAACCCTTACCGTATCCTCTGTGTTATCAAGAAGCTGGTCATCCTCTAAACGCTTTCCTTTCCTAAAACGCTTAAAGCTGATAATTGTATCTGTAATAGTTACGTCTGTCATGGTTATTCCGCTTTTTGAATATGACTTAACCAGGTTTAAATCAGAATCCACTATGTTTAGTGTTTCAATAGGAAAAGCATCGTATTTCTTATCTTTTGAAATTGTTCCTGTTCCATATACCAGATTAGCACCGGTATATCCGCATACTGCAATTTTCTTACCTTCTTCTGCCTTAATTTCCTTTTTGTCTCCATTAGTTAAATCAATAACGGTAATACTGTCACTGTTATAAATACTTCCATTGGTGTTATAAGCAATTACTGTTCCCTGCTCATTTACACACAGGCTTCCATCCTCCATATTCTCAATCAATGTTCCCCATTCCTTTGTTTTTAAGTTTACATAATATACTGCTTTTCCTAGCATTATATATAATGTTCCGTCACCTTCATAGCAAAGCTGAGACATTTGATTTTCCAGAATCCACGCTGGCTCATTACATGGTATAAAGGCTTTTTCCACTGATTTATTATCCTTAACACTGTAATCCATTATGGAAATTCCATTTTTTCCACCATGATTTACACTTGGACTGTAACCATATATCATGTATTCTGCATTTCCATCATTATCCACCTTTATAACTCTGGAGCGGGTCTTGTAAAGCTGCTGCCCGCTTTTTGCCTTGCTGTTATATACACGATACATTTTTTTGCCGGTAACATCAAAAGTATACACGTCACCATTTATCTCATATCCGATAAACTGTCCGTTAGAGCTTTCTACATTTGAAACCGTTGTCTGCTTCTGTATTCCCAAATCAATAAAACTGTTTCCAACATTATTCTTTGAAGCAGCCCAAACCTGATTTACCTCCCTGTCATATGCCAGTACATACTGTTTACCTGCACAAGTCCACACTGTAATGTTTTCAGTAACATTGTAGGTTTCCTCCACCTTTTCAGTGTTTGTTGCTTTCATCTGATAATTCATAGTGTAGGTTCCTGCCTCGCCGCTGTCTTTTATACAAAAATCCTTGGCATACACAGTTGTATCAGTGCTCTTTGCCGGGTGAAGTGTCTTCCACACCAGCATGCTGTAACTGGATTTAATGGTAGTCACCCCTAAATTATCATTAGCTCCCTTTGCATCCGGCTCAATATATGCCACTAATCCCTTTGCCTCGTTTTCATTAAAGGTTCTGTCACTAAAATCCTTGGCAAAGGCAATCTGGTCTTCAACCACATCTGCACCTATTTGCATAACCCTTGTGTAATAGTGCAGATTTTTATGTTTATCTGTAGACATGTTGAAGGTAAGAAAATATTCTTTTCCCTTTTCCATAATGGCACTTGCCTGATAATCAAAGGCAATTTTCCCGTCATTTTCCTGTAAATCCGTGATTTCTCCACTATCTAGAAGAGTGTCACCTTCTGCACTTACCACCTCATAAGATAATTTTTCAATCTTATTTTTGTTGGATGTTATTTCCATGGAAACCTTATTGTCTGTACCTACCGGAATAATACTATCTCTAAGGTGTGCATAATTCATTTCCATTGTGTATCCGTCTATGGTTCCAATAACATTGCTTCCTGCATATACCTTCATGTCAGGAATTTTGTCTGTCATTTCTGCCACATCATTTTTCTCAGGCTCCCCTGATGTATGATTTTTATTGTACATTATTCCAAATGCACTTGCTCCACCTAATATAATTAAAATAATAATTACGATAAATACCTTTTTTTTCATCTTTTTCTCCGAAAATTCTCTGTATTGTTACTGCCAACAAAGGGCAGCTTAACAACTGCCCTTTTTAGTTAATCTTTATTTCTTTTTTGTTGTTTTTGCTTTCTTCTTTATTACTTTAGGGAATTCAAAAACTACTGATTCCAGAGGTCTAAGTGGTATTTCCAATCTATACGGCTTACCATCAGCCTCCTGTTTCTTTGCTTTATATTTCACTACTTCCGTATCTCCTGTTTCCGTAGTAATAATTCTCTTGTATGTTCCGGCTTTTGGAACACCAACTACATAGTCAGGTCTTTCCACCGGTGTAAAGTTAAATACGAATCCCACAGAATTCCTGTAATCAGGCTCTGTTGTTTTTCTTATAAAACTAAATATACTTCTGTCTCTGTCATCTGCATTTATCCATTCAAAAGCTCCATAGCCTTTTGTTTCAGTATAAAGTGCCGGATATTTCTTATAAATATGTAATAATTTCTTTACATAGTCCTGCATATCCTTATGTTCAGGTTCGTCTAACAAATACCAGTCAAGACTTCTTGCCTCTGACCACTCCTGAAGCTGGGCAAATTCCTGTCCCATAAACAAAAGCTTTCTTCCCGGATGTCCCATCATAAATGTATACGCCGTCTTAAGATTTTTAAATTTATCTGACGGGTACCCCGGCATCTTGTTAATCATTGAACATTTCAAATGAACTACCTCATCATGGGAAAGAACTAAGATAAAGTTCTCACTAAATGCATAAGTCAGTCCAAATGTCATCTTATTATGATTATTCTTCTTAAAATACGGGTCAAGCTTCACATATTCAAGGAAATCGTGCATCCATCCCATATTCCACTTGTAAGAAAATCCCAGTCCGCCTTCTTCCGGTGCCATGGTAACCTTCGGCCACGCTGTAGACTCTTCTGCTATAATATAAGCCCTTGGATTTCTATATCTCATAATACTGCTTAAATGCTTAAAGAACTCTATTGCCTCTAAATTTTCATTTCCGCCGTACTTATTAGGAACCCATTCTCCATCTTTTCTTCCATAATCAAGATAAAGCATTGATGCCACTGCATCTACACGAAGTCCGTCTATATGATACTTTTCCACCCAGAATAAAGCATTTGCAATAAGGAAATTGCTAACCTCTGTTTTAGAATAGTCAAAAACCTTTGTACCCCAATCAGGATGTTCTCCCTTTCTAGGGTCAGCATATTCATAAAGAGGTGTTCCATCAAACATGGCAAGTCCGTGGGCATCCTTTGGGAAATGCGCCGGAACCCAGTCCAAAATAACTCCGATTCCTGCCTTATGAAAAGCGTCTATTAAATACATAAAATCCTGAGGCTTTCCATATCTGGATGTAGGTGCATAATATCCCACAACCTGATACCCCCATGAACCGTCAAAAGGATGCTCTAAGATTCCCATAAGTTCCACATGAGTATATCCCATATCCACCACGTAATCTACCAGTTCATCTGCCATCCTTCTATAGTCATAAAATCCATCTTCATCATCCGGTCCCTTAAAGTCTTTTCTCCATGAACCCGGATGCACCTCATAAATTGACATAGGCAGTTCGTAGTGACTTTCCGATGCCTTCTGATGAATCCACTTGGAATCATTCCATTTATATGAATCAATATTGGTTACTCTTGAAGCATTGCCCGGTCTGACTTCCGCCCAGTTTCCATATGGGTCGGACTTGTACAATGTGTCTCCACTTTCCGTGGAAATCACATATTTGTACATTGCTCCTTCTCCAACTTCCGGAATAAACAGCTCCCATATTCCTGAATCATTATCCATAGTCATATTGTGATTAAATCCTAACCAGTCATTAAAATCGCCTATAACTGCAACATTAGCTGCATGGGGAGCCCATACTGCAAAGTATGTTCCCTTAACTCCATCTATTTCCGTAATATGAGCACCCAGTTTCTCATATATTTCATAATTAATGCCTTTACCAAATAAGTAACAGTCATCTTTTGTTATGGCTAATTTATTTCCCATATGGTGTCCTCCATCTGCATACATTATGCTTATATTTTTCCGACTTGTCTGTTTCCGGAAGATTGATTTTAAACTCTGTTGTAGTTAATGAGACAACCCTTTAATATAATGTCACGTTCATCATCTGTCATTTCACCAAGCTTTAATGTAAATGGCTTTAATTCATCGCCAACTACATATGCCGGAATTTCTGTTGTCTTATTCTTTACTGCCTCTGCAATATTTGGAACGAAAATAAAGTCATCCTTCTTAAATGGGAGCTCTTCCTCTTCATAAATAAATGGAAGCATACCCCAGTTAATAAGGTTTGAACGATATCTCTTTGTAGCGTACTCCTGAGCAATATTAGCCCATCCGCCCAGAACCTTCTGACATGATGCAGCCTGTTCTCTTGCTGAACCGTCACCAGGTTTTACAGCATAAATTGTACTTCCTACACCTAAATTTTCTTTATTCACATCAGCAAATTCTTTCTTGATTGTTTCAAGAATCTTCTTATATTCATCTGAATATTCACACATGCACTGGCCTGCTTCTCTTGCCTTTTCTACCTTCTGAACTTCCTTTGCCTTTCCTACATATTCAGGGTCTTTTCTTGAAAGTGCAAATTCTGCAAGTCCTAATGGGTTAGAACGGTATGATGAAGTTTCACCTGATGGAATAAGTTCATCAGTTGTTGTTACAGGGTCATGTATTTCTGATACCACCTTAAGTAACAAATTGTCTGTAAGTGCAACCATTTCCGGCCAGTCCTTAATGTTAGGACCAAACTGTATTTCCGTATCAGGGTCAGCAACACCGTGAGAATCAAATACTCTGTTTTCGTAAATAGTCTTATCAAAATGATACTTACGTCCCTTATATTCAACATCCATATCTGTTGCTGCTGTAAGGTATCCCTTGTTAGCTGCTGTAGCTGCAATTGATCTTGCATCCATAAGTGCAACTGATGCAATCTGTCCGTTCTGCAACTTGCTTCCTTCTCTGTTAGGGAAGTTACGTGTAGAATGTCTGATACTGAATGCATTGTTTGCCGGTGTATCTCCTGCTCCAAAACAAGGTCCGCAGAAAGCTGTCTTCATAACACCGCCTGCTTCCATAATGGAGGCTGCTGCACCATTTTTAATAAGTTCCATGTATACTGGCATTGAAGCCGGATATACGCTAAGGGTAAATTCATCTGATCCGATATTCTTTCCTGTAAGAATGTCTGCTGCTGCACAGATATTTTCAAATCCACCGCCGGCACATCCTGCAATAATACCCTGATCCACGTATAATTTACCGTTCTTAATTTTGTTTGTAAGTTTATAATCAACCTGTCCGTCTAATGAGACAAGGGCTTTCTTTTCAACATCTCTTAAAATATCTTCAAGGTTAGCATTTACCTCGTCAATAGTATATGTGTTACTTGGATGGAAAGGCATTGCTATCATAGGCTTAATCTTTGATAAATCAACGTATACCATTCCGTCATAGTAAGTAACTGCTCCCGGATTTAACTCCTTGTATTCCTCTACTCTTCCATGAATATCGTAGAACTCTTTAATCTTCTCGTCTGTTCTCCAAATAGATGAAAGACATGTAGTTTCTGTAGTCATTACATCTACGCCGATTCTGAAATCAGCACTAAGATTTGAAACTCCCGGTCCTACAAATTCCATAACTTTATTTTTAACATATCCTTTGTCAAAAACTTCTCCGATAATGGCAAGTGCCACGTCCTGAGGTCCCACTCCCTTAGCAGGCTCTCCTGTCATGTAAATTCCAATAACTCCCGGCATGTTAATATCATATGTCTGGGAAAGAAGCTGCTTAACAAGTTCCGGTCCGCCTTCACCCATAGCCATGGTACCAAGGGCACCGTATCTTGTATGTGAATCTGATCCAAGTATCATCTTTCCGCCACCGGCAAGCATTTCTCTTGCAAACTGATGAATAACTGCCTGATGAGGTGGAACATAAATTCCGCCGTATTTCTTAGCACATGTAAGACCAAACATATGGTCATCTTCATTAATTGTTCCTCCAACTGCACATAAACTGTTGTGACAGTTTGTAAGTACATATGGTATAGGGAACTTCTCAAGTCCTGAAGCTCTTGCTGTCTGGATAATACCTACAAATGTAATATCGTGAGATGTAAGTTTATCAAACTTAATCTGAAGCTTGTCCATATTTCCTGATGTATTGTGATTTTTTAAGATGCCGTATGCAATAGTATTCTTTGCTGCATCTTCTTTTGAAAGATACTTATCTCCTAATTTGCTCTTAAGTAATTCTTCCTGACCGTCCTCAATCACTTCTGTACCGTTAATGAGATACGCGCCGCCTTTGCTTAATGTTATCATTTTCTCCTCCTGCAATCCTAACTTTTCAGTCTGTATCTGTAATACTTAGCTGATATTCAGGCAAAATAATATGCCTTAAATGATGGCAGTGCCAAAGGTACTTTTGACATTCGCCTATATAAAATATAGTATACAAAATTTCCGGTTTCAAATCAAGCAAAGCAGTGTCCGGTTATTGCAACAAATATATGTTTTTGTATGTTTTTTATTTCTTGATTTCATGTACTGCCTATATTAAAATACCAATATGTGAGATTAAGAAAGGTTTTACCTTTTTAATATATATGTCATAAGCCGTGACAGAATGGAGATTAGTATGATAATTGCAGTAGTTAGCGATGTCCTTGGAGAAGAAAATAACGGTACTACCATTGCCGCTATGAACCTTATACGTTCCCTAAAGGCTAAGGGCCATGAGGTTCGTGTTATCTGCCCTGACGCAGACAAGGCCGGCGAAGACGGTTATTATATAGTAAAAACATTAAACGTTGGGCCTTTTAATAATTATGTTAAGAAAAACGGAGTTAATATTTCAAAGCCTGATAAAAAAGTCGTGGCAAAGGCTCTAAAGGGCGTGGATGCCGTTCACGTTATGGTTCCTTTTCTTACAGGATGCTACGTTGCAAGATATTGTCACAAATACGGCATTCCCCTGTCTGCCGGTTTCCATTGTCAGGCAGAAAATTTTTCTAATCATTTCTTTTTAATGAATGATAAGCATTTTAATAAAAATGTATATAATTTTTTCTATAAACATTTGTACCGTTATTGTGATGCCATTCACTACCCTACCCAATTTATTCGTGATACTTTTGAAAAGGTAGTAGGGCCTACTCCGGGACATGTTATTTCCAACGGAGTTAACCGCCAGTTTAACCGTGATATTCCAAAGTATCACGTTAATGACGGTCTTTTCCGTATATTGTTTACCGGACGTTACAGTCGTGAAAAAACTCACATTGTGCTTTTAAAAGCTGTAAATAAAAGTAAATACCGAAACCGTATCCAGCTGATTTTTGCCGGGGACGGTCCTCAGAAATCTAACCTGATAAAGTATTCTAAAAGACATTTGCCAATACAGCCTATAATGAAGTTTTATTCAAGAACGGATTTGCTTAAGGTTTTAGGAACAGCTGACCTTTACGTCCATGCCGCGGAGATTGAGCTTGAAGCCATTTCCTGCTTAGAAGCCATTTCCTGTGGTCTTGTGCCTGTTATTAATAACTCCCCCCGTTCCGCTACCCGGTACTTTGCCCTTGATGACAAAAACCTGTTTAAATGTAACAATGTAGGGGATTTGGCTAAGAAAATTGACTACTGGATTGAACATCCTAAGGAAAAGGAACAGCGAAGTCTGGATTATGCTGATTTCGCAAAGCAATGGGCTTTTGATAAATGTATGGACAGTATGGAAGAAATGATTTTGGGTATTATAAACAAATAGATAAATAATAGTGTTCTAATGAAATTAACGGAAAAGGATTTTTATGAAAACAATTTACTATACAGATGAATTAAATGATGATTTTGCGGCAACTAACGGGATAAAAACTCAGGCTCTTTCCCCGGACTATAAGTGGATTCACACCGGTTTTCTGTGGAATTTCTTTGCAGATATTTTGTACTATCTTATAGTGTTTCCTTTGGTAAAGATTTTCAATACCATTGTCGTAGGGCTTCATGTTAAAAATCGCGGTGCTATAAGGCGGTTAAAATCCGGTTGCTTTTTGTACAGCAATCACACCATGCATATTGACCCTCTTCTTTCTGCCGATGTTTCAGGCTGGGGACACCGTACTTATTTTATGGCCGGAAATGACGCTTTTTCCATTAAAGGACTTTACCATTTAGTTGCAATGCTTGGTGCTATGCCCCTTGGCTACGACATGGCAAGTATGAAGGAAATGCTTAACACAGTTTCTAAACGTTATCATCAGGGCAGTTGCATAACTATTTATCCTGAAGCACATATTTGGCCTTATTATGTAGGCATACGTCCTTTTAAAAGTGCCAGTTTTGCTTACCCTGTACTTTTAAGCGCCCCGGTAGTGGCTATGGTTGTAACTTACCGCAAACGTAATTTTCCTTTAAGACTGATATTTAAAAAACCTGCCATTACCATATATTGCAGCGACCCAATGTATGCAAACCCTATTCTTAGCCGTAAAGCTGCCAAAGAGGATTTGCGTAACCGGGTTTATTTATGGATGAAGGAAACCGCTGAAAAATATAGTACCTATGAATATATTCATTATGAAAAAGAAAATGAGGAGTAAAAAGGAACTTTTCATCCCCTTTTTTGATTTTGTTCTCAAAGATGTTCTCATAAGAGACTTATTTTTCATTATCTTCCAAATAAATCTTTTTTAATGTCAAAGCTAAAACTATTATTAAAAAGATTTCCGGTATGATATAGCAATACGGACTATAATTTACATTCAGCAATGGAAGCCAAAAATCAAAATATGTATCCGGTTCGTCCAATGGATGCATGGTGTTAGAAAAAATAGCAGCAATTATATAATATGCTCCTATGGCTTTTACCAGACAGCCCTCATTTTTAGTATCTTTCCGTTTTAACTTAACCAATACCAATATGATATTGCTTAAAATGAATGTAATGATTATTTTTGCGTATATGGTTTTATAATCCACATAAATATCATCATATGTTTTCAGCATTTCGGAAAAATTTACATCCAAATGGTAAAACACGGCTTCTATTGTTGCGTAAATATTTATAAATATAACAATATATTCAGAAATACTTCTTTTATTTCCGTACTTGCTTAGTATTATTCCTAATATACCTCCAATTAGCAAGCCAATTATCGTTCCTAATATTTTATCATTTGTGACAAATAAAATCATTTGACCTAATACTATAGAATAATACCAAATTATAACTGTTTGTTTATGTCTGATTTTAAGAAATTTTGAAATAAGAATAATTCCTATAAACATCCTTATTATAATTGTTAACAAATATAAATTATTACCAATATTAAAATAATCCATCTTCACTCCTAACTTACTTTCCTAGCTTCCTATAAGCAGTATCTCTGAATAAAATCCCACCATCTCCTACAGGTAGTTGTCTTGCTGGTGTAAAATATCCATTATTGTAAAGAAAAACGATTTGCTTTTATAAAGATTATTTTATATTTACCTTTTTTTAAATTCCTACCAAAATATTTTTTCCATTTTATCTTTATCGGCTTCTTTTCATTTTGTAATATTGTTACGGTTTTCGCAAACTTAACGCCTTTCTTAAAATGTATTTTCTTCCACTTTCCTTTAACCTTCTTTTTTAATACAAATCTTTTGGAAATATATACACTATTCTTTCGTTTATTGTTAACAGTTATTTTAATGTACTTATTTGTTGCGTTAACTACATTAACTTCTACACCTTTTATTTTTGATGCTTCTACACTTTTCTCACTTGGTACAATAAGCGCTATTGCTATTATCAAAATCATCAATCTTTTCATAACATTTTATATCCTTTAATATTTAGTCTTAAGTTTCCCCCAGGGCATTTTTAGGGGCTGCCACTTTAACGCTTATAAAGCATTAAAATGACAGCCCCGCTATGTAAACCTTATATTATTTCTAACTATTTCTTTGTTTTAACAGCCTTCTTCTTTGTCCATTTGCTGTATACTGTATCTTTTGACATATTGTATTTTACAGCTCTGACTCTTACATAATACTTTGTTCCCTTTTTAAGCTTTGTAAGCTTATATGTGGTTTTCTTTATTGTTTTTGTCTTTGCCCCCTTAAATGAACCTTTTGTAGAATACTGTACCTGATATTTCTTTGCTCCGCTAACCTTAGAAAACTTCAATGTTGCAGTAGCTTTTTTAGCCTTTTTAGAAACCTTATTTGCTTTTAACTTCTTAACAGATGGTTTGCTAATAGTATTGTCAGCTTTGTATTTAGCTTTTGCTGTTTCTAAAGTTACATTTGAATTTGTAGTTGCAAATAATGTCTGATTCTTTGAAATCTTAACATCAAATGTTGCAATGTTTTTGTTTGTTTCACTAATTGTTCCTGTTGTTGCAACAATTGCCTTTGGCATTTCAACATTTACTGTCATTTTTACTAATGAATCCATATCAAGACCTGCTGCCTTAAACTGACTTGCTATGTCTCCGTCAACCATTCCTGCATCCATTCCGCCTAAATCGTTCATTTGTGAAGCGAAGTCCATTTTTAAATAAAATGTATCAGTTGTTACATAACCTTCTCCACCTTCAGTTATATCCTGACTTAAGTTTCCTTTTTTGATAGTCTGATTTCTTGTAATCTGATAATATGTTTTACCATCTCTTACAACCTTCTTAGCTCCTGCTTCTGCAAATGATTTAGGAAGTTCTTTTCTTAGTTCCTTCTCATATAATGCAATTTCCACATTTGAAAGCCCACTTGCCTTAAGCATCTTAAGTGTAGCATCAATGTATGCTTCTTCATCAATTTCTACATTAACAGTAACCTTTCCTGTTCCATCAGCATTAATCTTAATGTCTGACTGCTGTGTAGCACATCCTGTAAATACCATAACAACTACCAGCATAATTGCCATAACCTTAACTTTGATATTTTTCATTTTTGCCTCCTGTAAAAAATATTTCCGGGGTTCAAATTTTGTTGCCCCTTGACTGATAAATTAATTATATTCTATATTCCAAAAAAAGTAAAACTATTTTTAGAGCATTACTAAATGCACTAAATTACTCTACTACTTTGTTAAATCAAAAACACCTATGGCATATTTTTCCTTACCTGCATAATCGCTGTACCCTACGCCTTTTTGGGCTTTGCGGTCATGTAAGAATACTTTGCCGTTGTATATTCCTCCATCTTCAGAACAAAATTTAAAATAGATATACATTGCTTTATTTGTTTGGATTGCTCTAATCTTTTGATATGATGTACATGCCGTTATTCCCTCCTTAAAGCCTTCACCTTTAACATCAGTGGCAAAAAAGTACCTTGTGTCATCTAAACCGAAATTAAATAGATTTTCGTCATTTCCACTATCCGTTTCCATTTCCCGCATATCCAAATCAGGGTACATCACTTTTATCCTCAAATAGCCTGCTGATTTATCACTCTCAAAAAAATACTGATCCATAACCATTGTGTATCCATCTACCTCTATTGTCTGGTTTCCTGTTTTATAATTTTTCACTCCATACTGCTCTTCTAAATTAAGTACATCAGGAAAATATTTATTTTTTACATAGTTATATATTGGATTCTTTCCATATATACTTGTAATTATTGTTAGGGCAATGATTACACCTATCACAACTGTTATTACTGTTTTTTTCTTCATATATTTATCACCTAATTATTTAATTGTAAACTTAAATGCTTTATCAACACCAGCATATGATTCCTCTACGCTCTTATTCTTTCCTGTCACTAATGTATATATAGCTGTAAACTTTCCATCATCTGCCAAGCACACCGCCACTGAAACCCAATCTTTTTTTGTCTGTATGTGTTTATAATACGGGTGGAATACAACGATGTTTGACTTTCTTTTCAAATAGAAAATTATACCTATTCCCTCATTTGAATATTCTTTAGTTTTTACATATGGGAAGTTTGCAAGAGCAGTATCATTATTTTTATGAAGTTTAAATGCACATCGTATTCCATAATTATCTAAATAATACTGATTATTCTTCAAAGTATTATAATTATCATTATACTTCATATTAACTGATTCTGATACATATTTTTCATTTAGTATCACACTTCCACCATCAGTTCTGTGCTCATATTGATGTTTTGTCCAGAAATGACTCACCGATGTTTTTCTAGCATATGCGTAATCATATACCACATTATCCCATTTCATTGCTATCGTATCTAACTCTCTGTATTTAGGCATTTGATCCCACTTAAAAATTGCATGAACATAAAGGTAGTTCTTTTTATTTTTTGCTTTCGTACATATAATTGTTTTCTTCAGCATTGTCTTATTTTTCTTATCATTTGTTCCACCTTTATGCTGTGTCTCTGCTTTTACCTGTAGAGGTCTTATTCCAATACCCTCTAATATACCTTCAATGACAGAAACTTTGTCTTCCTCACTGTCTTCTGCCTCCTCATCATAATACTCTTCCGCAATATACGCATTAATTTTCTCATCTGAAACCGGCACCATTTCTTCGTCTGTAACAGATACTCCATTTAACTCCTCCGTATCCTTTATTGCATAATATTCAGCCTGTACTTCTATATCCTCTGGATTAAGTTTATTTAGTTCGTCAATATATGTTTCCGAATATTGACATATTTCGTCATCAAACACACCCTGTTCATTTAAAGCCTCTTCCACCTCCGGCTCAAGCAAACCTGTATCTACACTTAATTCGTCCTCAACTTTTTGCTCTATGTACTCATAATCTTCCATATTTTCGGTAAAGTTCTGATTATCCTCTCCTACCATAGATACTGTGGTATTATCTACCGCATAAATACTTGTTGGTTCCCAACTCCCTCCAATAATTAATGTTGTTGCCATTGTAATTGCTAATATTTTCTTAATCATATGCAGTTCCCCTTTCAATTTTTATATTTATTACAACATTTGAAATTCAAATGCTTAATACTTCTTTCGTCTTTAAACTTTTCATTAATTTAAAGTAACACTTGCACTCAAAGTTATATCTATTATTCTACTGATATAGTTAACAAGCGTCTGTTATTTATTCTATTATATTTTTTAACTTTAAGAGATTTTGTCTTTCCTGACTTTTCATTTTCCACATATTTAGACAAAATTTTCCATGCGTTGCTACTCTATCATAATTGTATCAATATTTCAAGTGTTTTAATTACCCGGAAATAAAATACAAAAGTGCTTTTTCCCGGTTCTTTGCTGCGCATATTGTTGTTTTTAACCCTTTAATTACCCGGAATCAATTCATAAATTCGTCTTTTCCGGGTAATTGCAAACAATTTCAGCCGACGAAGGTGCGATTCCTACCGGGACTTTTATATAAAATCATCATTTTCCTGGTAATTGCACCTTCTTCCCACCAAAAAAGCTGCCACACCTAAGTGCAACAGCTTTTTCGCTCTCATTCTTTATATTTAACGCAGCTTAGCTATATTTTAAGCCACCATTAAATCTCCACCTAAAACTTCCATCTAAATCTTTCATCTAAAACTTTCATCTAAAATCTTCAACTAAAAATTCCGCCCAGAATCTCCATCTAAAGCTTCAATTAAATTTTTCAGATGACATTTTCAATTATTATTTTCCTTTATGCTTCTTTATCTTCTTGAACTGTATGTACTTAACTTCAATACCTGCTAAAACATCCTCCAGTTCAATGTTGTAAACGCCCTTGTCTAACTTAACCTTGCATAACTTCTGTGTAATCCAGTTGCCATCAGTTCCGTTGGTCTGGATAACAACCATAGTCTCACCGTTAGCATTAACATTTACCGTTGACTGGGCAAGATTTGATTTTGCAAAAGAAATATTCACAATAATAGAATATTCTGCCTCATCTTCCACAACCATTGTTGCGGTTTTCCTGCCATCAAACATAATCTTATCGCTGTCTGCTAACTTCTGTACATCATATTCTGCCTTATCCTCAGACACTGCCCCGTAATGTTTAGCCACGTCAGTATCAACTAACTCTCTATTAATAACCGGTGCATTCAAAATAAATGTACAAATGTTAATTGCTGCTCTTTGAAGCTCTCCAACTGTAAGTCTTCCCTCTTCAACAGACTTCTCTGTATCATCATTATTTGAATTAATTTCAGCACCATTGTTATTGACAACCATGTAAACGTCATTCTGTGAGCGAACCATATCACGGGTTTTCTGACCTGATTCCTCACCTTTTTCCACAACGTCATTCATTTTTGCCCACCAGTCAGTCATAACAATACCTTCATAACCCCATTCTCCACGAAGAACTGTTGTACAAAGGTCATAGTTTGAAGCTGCCCAATGTCCGTTTATAGGATTATAACTTGTCATAAGAGTCATAACCGTTTTTTCCTTTACAGCCATTTCAAAGGACTTAAGATAAATTTCTCTTATAGCTCTTTCTGAACAAACTGAATCAACCTTAAATCTGTGTGCTTCCTGACCGTTAAGTGCGAAATGCTTGATAGTTCCCCATGCACCACCGTCTTTAATACCACCCGTAGATGCTACTGACATAGTTCCTGAAAGATAAGGGTCTTCTGAATAATATTCAAAGTTTCTTCCGTTAAGAGGATGACGATGAATATTAACTCCCGGTCCTAAAAGTGTGTCAACTTCATTTCTGCAAAGTTCCATTCCCTCCATGGTGTAAAGTTCCCTTACAAGCTTTGGATTCCATGATGCTGACAAAGCAGTTCCAATAGGAAGCTGTGTAGCCTTAGCTTCCATTCTAAGTCCGCTAGGGCCATCTGCCGTACAGGCTGCCGGAATACCATAGTTAAATAATGAATCACTTAATCCACCAAAAGCTGAAGCCGTTCCTTTAGTTACACGTGGGTTGCTCATTCCTTCACCTCTGACAATCTGTGCCAGTTCTTCCACACTAAGCTGTGCAACAAATTCCTCCACACTGCTTTTTCCTGCATGAACATCCTGAAGGGTAATTCCCACATCACCGGTAATTTCCATTGTTTTTGGAAGATTCTCTTCAATTCTCTTTCCTAAATCAACTGTCGGCTTCTGAGAAGGTATATAAACTTTCTCATAACTTCCATCTTCCTTTTTTGCCCCCGGCTTTAAGATAGTTAAATTATCATCATCCGGACACATAACCTCTGACAACTGTTCTACTACAACTATGTCATCTAACTGATATGTAAATACGCTTTCGCATTTTTTAACACTGTTACCAACTAAAATTTCGTAATCTCCTGCTTCTAATACATAGCATGACTTGTGACCTGTCACTCCTGAATCGTCATAAGAAGCCATTGAATACTCATCTACATCAATTTTTATAATCTGACTTTCTCCCGGATTAAGGCACTTAGTTTTCTCATATCCACACAAAACCTTTGCCGGTTTTCCCAGCTTGCCCTGTGGTGCCTTACAATATACCTGAACTACTTCCTTTCCCGAATACCTGTCACCTGTATTTGTCACCTTGATTTCAAGACTGATTTTTCCATTATCTGCTTTTGCTGACAATGTTTCAATATTAAAAGTTGTATAAGACAATCCATATCCAAACTCATATACAACTTTGTCCGGTGCAAATGTTTCAAAATATCTGTAACCAACATAAATATCTTCTTTATAAAGATTAGTAAACTGGTTTCCGAAATTTTCAAAAGATGGATAATCTTCCAAATTAAATGCCACTGTATCCGGCATCTTTCCGCTAGGAGTTTCCTTTCCTGACAATACATCTACAACAGCGTCACCGCCTTCCATTCCGCCTTGCCATACAAAAAGTGCCGCCTTAATGTGACCCTTAAACTCCTCATTATTAATCCACTTTACGTCAACAATGTTTGATACGTTTAAAATAACACACACATCATCAAATGCTTCTGTAATATTCTTTAAATTCTCTTTCTCTTCATCTGTAAGTAGATAACTTCCCGCTCCGTTATAGTTATCCTTGTCTTCACCGGCTGTACGTCCAATAATATAAACTGCCTTGTTAGTTGTCTCAGCCTGCTTTTTTGCATATTCAACGCTTATGTCCATATCCTTCTGGAACCATGGCTCACAAGCCCATCCGCCACCGCCATTATCAAATGGATGGTCTTTAATCCAGTTTACATAATCTGTAACCAGTTCTTCGTTTATAGATAAATTACTGCTTTTAAATCCATCAATTATATTTTTAGCATACTCAACATTTACAGCTCCACCTGAACCTGTACCACTTCTATAGTAATCCAGCTGTGGACGTCCAAATACTGATATTTTATCTTCTTTAGTAAATGGAAGAATGTTGTCTTCATTTTTTAGAAGTACAATTCCTTCTGCTGCCGCCTGACGGCTCTTTTTCGGGAACCCTTCAACCGGAACACCTTTTAAACTTTTTTCCATATGTTAGTTGCCTCCAAATTCTAATTTTGTTCAAACACATTTTGTTACGTGATTTTCTTCCAAATTTCTTTAATTGCACTATACCATATAGCTCCACGAATTACTAGATTTTATGGGCAGAAAAACATTTTTATTATGGCGCTCAAACGCCCATTTCAAGCACCATAAAATGTTGCTTTTTACTAAAAGAAATCTATCTTTCGGGAGTTTTTGTAACGTTTTTATATTAAAAAAAGTTTATTGCGCAAGTACCCTAAATATTGTAAAATCATATTATAAATATTTACGACCGAGAGAAAGGATTTACAAAAATGGGAAAATATTTTCAAGAAGATATTGAGACTGCTTCCCGCGAGGAAATCGAGCAGTGGCAAAATGAAGGACTTGTATCTGTAGTAAAACGTGTTTATGAAAATGTACCTTACTACAGAGACTTGATGGACAAGGCAGGAGTTACACCTGACGATATTAAAAGCACAGCAGATTTACCGAAGCTGCCTTTTATTACAAAGGATGATTTAAGAGATGCTTATCCATATGGTTTACTGGCAGTTCCACTTAAGGACTGTATCAGAATCCATTCCACATCAGGAACAACCGGAAGACGTGTTGTTGACTTTTATACCAAAAAAGATATTGATATGTGGTATGACGGATGTGCCCGTGCCATTGTTGCCGCTGGTGGAACTGACGAAGATGTATGCCATATTGCATACGGATACGGACTTTTCACCGGTGGTTTTGGTTTAAATGGTGGTTCCCAGAAGGTAGGATGTCTTACACTTCCTATGTCATCAGGTAATACCGACAGACAGCTTCAGTTTATGACTGACTTTGGTTCTACTATTCTTTGCTGTACTCCTAGTTATGCTTCATATTTGGCAGAATCCATTGAAGAACGGGGACTCAAGGATCAGGTTAAGTTAAAAGCCGGCATTTTCGGTGCTGAGGCATGGTCTGAGGAAATGAGACACGATATTGAAAGCAAGCTTGGCATTAAAGCATATGATATTTACGGTCTTACGGAAATTGAAGGTCCGGGAGTTGCTTTTGAATGTGAAGCACAAAATGGCATGCATATTTGTGAAGATTATTTTATTCCGGAAATCGTTGACCCTGAAACCTTAGAACCTGTTCCTGACGGACAGATTGGTGAACTTGTATTTACAAGCTTTGCTAAAGAGGCTTTCCCTATTATCAGATACAGAACAAAAGATATTACATATATCACAAAGGAAAAATGTTCCTGCGGACGTACTCATGCACGTATTCACAGATTAATGGGTAGAACTGATGACATGCTTATTATAAAGGGTGTTAATGTTTATCCTTCACAGGTTGAAGAAGTTCTTATTAAACAGGGTATGCCTGCTAACTACCAGCTTATTGTTGACCGTGTAAATAACAGCGATACCATGGAAGTTCGTGTTGAAATGACACCGGAAATGTTCTCAGATACAGTAAGTTCCATTGAAAAGAAGGAAAAAGATATTGTTTCAGCCCTTAAGAGCATGCTGGGAATTTATGCCAAGGTTAAACTTGTGGAGCCAAAGTCCATTACCCGTTCAGAAGGTAAGGCTATCCGCATAATTGATAAACGAAAAATTTAGGAGGTAGACTTATGTACATTAATCAGATTTCAGTTTTCGTAGAAAATAAACCGGGAAATCTTGCAAATTTTACAAACTTTCTGGCAGACAATAACATAGATATCAGAGCCTTTGAAATTGCAGATTCCAGCGACTATGGTATTATTCGTATTATAGTTGATAAACCTTTTGATACAGTAACACTTTTAAAGGATAATGATTGGATTTGTAACCTTACACAGGTTATTGGCATTAGAATTGCTGACAAGCCGGGAGAAATGGCTGCAGTCCTTAATGTTTTAGCAGATGCCAAGGTTAGCATTGATTACGCTTACACCTTTGTAACAAGAAATACTGATGATGCTTTAATGATTTTCCGTGTACAGGAAAACGAAAAAGTTTCATCCCTTCTTAGCAGCAAAGGTTTCAAGCTTGTAGCACAGGAAGATTTGGCAAAACTATAAACTTATAAAATAACTTATCATCCAAAAAGGCTTCCCCTCAGATGTATTCACTACATCTGAAGGGAAGCCTCATTTATTTATATATATATATCACATCTAAGTTTTTATTATAGACGCTTTAACAACTGTGCTGTTAAATCTTCAAATCCCGGCTTACCAAGAAGTGCAAACATGTTCTTCTTGTAGCTTTCTACACCAGGCTGGTTGAAAGGATTTACTCCTAAAATGTAACCACTTACACCACATGCAAATTCAAACATATATAATAACTCACCAAGATAAAACTCATTCTGCTTTGGTACGTTTACTATAATATTTGGTACATTTCCATCTGTGTGGGCAAGAATTGTTCCATTCATGGCACTCTTATTAACAAAGTCCATATCCTTTCCTGCTAAATAGTTAAGCCCGTCTAAATCCTCTGCTTCTTTACTTATTTCAATCTTTGCGTCAGTTTCTTCAACGTTGATAACTGTCTCAAACATTATTCTTGAGCCATCCTGAATAAACTGTCCCATAGAATGAAGGTCTGTTGTAAGGTCAACTGCTGCCGGGAAAATACCCTTGTTGTCCTTTCCTTCGCTTTCACCGTAAAGCTGCTTCCACCATTCACCTACATAATGAAGGCTTGGTTCGTAGTTAGCAACAATCTCTACTGACTTACCTTTTCTTAATAATATATTTCTGATTGCCGCATATTTCATGGCATCATTATCTTCAAATTTGCTATTTAATGCTCTCTCTCTTCCGCTTGCTGCACCTGCCATAAGCTGGTCAATATCAGCTCCGCTTACTGCTATAGGAAGAAGACCTACTGCTGTAAGAACTGAGAAACGTCCTCCAACATCATCCGGTACTACGAAGCTTTCATAACCTTCTGCTGTTGCAAGTCCCTTTAAGGCTCCCTTTGACTTATCAGTTGTAGCATAAATTCTCTCTGCTGCGCCTTCCTTGCCATATTTCTTCTCTAACTTCTCTCTGAATACTCTAAAAGCAATAGCAGGTTCAGTAGTTGTACCTGACTTTGAAATAATATTAACAGAAAAATCCCTGTCTCCTACTACATCAAGTAAAGCCTTTAAGTATGATGGGCTTATGCTGTTTCCTGCATAGTAAATCTCAGGTGTCTTTCTGATTTCCTTTGAGACATTGTTATAGAAACCATGTCTGAGAAACTCAATAGCAGCTCTTGCGCCTAAATATGAGCCACCAATTCCTATTACAATAAGAACTTCTGAATCACTCTGAATCTTCTGTGCCGCCTTTTTAATTCTCTCGAATTCTTCCTTGTCATAATCTATTGGCAAGTCAATCCATCCAAGAAAGTCACTACCTGCTCCAGTCTTTTCAACTAATACTTTCTTTGCATTTTCTGCAATATCCTTCATGCTTGTCAACTCGTCATCCCCGATAAATGATTTAACTTTTGAACAATCAAGCGTTACTTTAGACATATTTCTTCCTCCGTTGTTTTCCCAAAATCATCCTTAATTATAGGCTTAGAAAACATTTTTAGCAAGACTAAATCCAATAATTATGAAAATCCTACACATTATTGTAAAAATTCTCCAATAACTTGATTTAATATTTGCTCTTCACTATCATTTTCACCTATTTTAGATGGTGAAAATTCTTGATTATCAGGCATATTTTTATTATATTCCACATCTATATCATTATTATCCAATATATTCTCAGTATTTTCAGTGACAACGCCCTTATATCTGGCACTGTTTTCAAGATTATCCGCCACAGAGTATGCAAGCTCTGACTTTCTATCCTCCACATTAACCATGCGGTCTGTCATTTCCAGACTAATTGCCACAAAAATTCCAGCCAGCACATAGGAAAATGCTACATTTTTCTGTGCCGAATTATTGTATAAATACCATCCGGCTATAGCTGTAAATCCCATAATTAAAACCACACAATACCTGATAATATTATCAATTTTTCTAATTGGTATATAGAATAGTTTACTTTTGTTAACATAGTGTTTTACAAACAAAAGAGTATTAGGCAATTCTCCGTTTACCTGCCGGATACCTTCATACTTATTTTTAATCTGACGGATAGTTGCATTTTTAGTATGCTGCATGTTCTCTGCCCTTCTAATAAGTTTCCCATAATAATGCCATACTATCCATTTTGTCACAGCACCTAATAAAAAAAGACTTCCTATTATCAACAGAAAGTTCTCTTTATCCATTACCGTTGGTGCCACACTCTCCAACCCTTTTTCTAATTTAGTTATGTAAACTTCCAACATTGCTCATTCCCCCAAATATAAAATAGTTTTAAGACATCCCGTCCAAAATTACTATATCACATTTCAGGGGCATAAGCACTTGTAATCGTTCGTCAAATTATTCTAAAAAATTCGTAGCCGTCCTAAGCTGCTGTACACAATACTACACGTTTTTGATTATCTCATTTAAAAGCAAAATGGAATTAGCTGCTGCCTTCTTTTCAAATGTAGGATAATCCATATGAGCGCCACCATCTGCCTTGTCAGAAATTGCTCTGATAACAAGAAATGGAATGTTATTCAGGCTTGCCACATGAGCAATTGCAGCTCCCTCCATTTCAGCACAGTCACCGCCAAAGCTGTTCTTAAGGCTTTTCTTCTTTTCGTGGGTGCTTATAAACTGGTCGCCGGATACAACCTTACCTTCAAAGACCTTTACATCAAGACCTGCTTCCTTTGCACTCTTTTTTGTAAGTTCCACCAGCTTTCTGTCTGCTTCAAATATAGAAACATCCATATCCGGAATAATTCCCTTCTCATAGCCTAATGCCGTTACATCCATATCATGTTCCTGTGCCACAGTTGATATAACAATGTCGCATATATCTATATCGTTATTAAGGGAACCTGCAACACCTGTGTTAATAACGGCATCCACATTGTATCTGTCTGCCAATATCTGGGTACACATAGCTGCATTTACCTTACCGATTCCACACTTTACCACTACAACATCTTTTCCGCCAATTACACCTTCATAAAAGTCCATTCCTGCAATTTTATTAATGGTGGGATTTTCCATTTCGTTTTTGAGGCTATCCACCTCAATATCCATAGCTCCAATAATTCCTAACATTATTTCTGCTCCAAATACTGTTCCAAGGCAATTGCCAGCTGATCAGGGCATGAAGTTCCCCTGCCATTGCAGTCAATACCTTTTAATCTTTTTATTACTTCGTTAATGTCCATGCCTTCCACTAATGCCGCAACCCCCTGGGTATTTCCGTTGCATCCCATAGTAAACCTTACATTAGTTACTTTATTATCCTCTACATCAAAATCTATAAATCTTGAGCATGTTCCCTTTGTTGTATATCTCATAATTCTATCCTTCTATCTTCTTTCTGTACAACTCAGCCATTTCATTCATTTCTCCTTTTGCAATAAGGTTTCCATGGTCTAATAAAATAGCCTTGTTACATATTCTCTGTACCTGTGCTAAGTTATGTGAAACGAAAAGAACCGTAACACCGTGGTCAAACATAGACTGCATCTTCTTTTCGCACTTTCTTCTAAATCTGGCATCACCAACCGACAAAACTTCGTCAAGAATCAGAATGTCCGGCTCAACTACTGTTGCAATGGCAAAACCAAGTCTTGACTTCATTCCTGATGAATAGTTTTTAATAGGTACATCTATAAACTCCCCAAGCTCTGAAAATTCCAGAATTTCATCATATTTAGCCTCTAGGAATTTACGTGAAAATCCAAGTACCGAACCGTATAAGAAAATGTTTTCCCTTCCTGTATAGTTTGGATCAAAACCTGCACCTAACTCAAGAAGTGGGGCAATATGTCCCCGTCTTACCACTTCACCGGTAGTCGGCTTGTACACCCCGGCAATAATCTTTAATATGGTACTTTTTCCTGCACCGTTAAGTCCCAGAATACCTAATCTGTCACCCTTTTCAAGTTTAAAACTTAAATTTTTTACAGCCCAAAACTCGTTAAAGCGAATCTTTTCGCCCTTTATTTTTTTAAATATTAATTCTTTTAAATTGTCTACTTTTTCTTTACTTAAATTAAAACGAATGCTGACATTATTAACTTCAAGTACATACTTTTCCATAACGCCTCCTAAATGTGCAAGATGAATTCATCCTGATGCTTTTTAAATACATACATACCAATTATTAGTGCCACGATACTAAATATTAATGAATATATCATCATAAACAGATTTGAGAATCCATAGCTTACACTTGTAAATATAGACCCCTGCTCCATTAAAATACATCGGAAATTACTAATAATACAATATATCGGGTTGAACTGTAATGCCAAAGTAATACCTGAATTAAGTGTATTTACATAATAGAAAATAGCTGAACAGTACATAACAAGCATTATAACTACTTCCCAAAGGTATTCTAAGTCTCTAAAGAATACACACACTGCAGACAATATCAGTCCCGCCGCAACGCATAAAATAAGTAATATGGTTAGCGGTATAAATATCTCGATTATGTGCCATGTCATCCTTACTCTTAATACTATACACAATGCTGCAAGCACTATAAGTGACAGTAAGAACAAAATGTAGTTATATATAATAGCTGACAACGGATACAGGTACTTAGGTACATATATCTTCTTAATCATCGCCTGATTAGCTCTTATGGAACGCATGGCAATTTTACTTGTACTGGAGAAACAGCTAAATACCAGACGTCCACACAAAATATAAACAGGATATGTTGCATCACCTTTTCCTAATATCTTTCCGAACACAACTGTAAGTACCATTGTTGTAAGCAACGGCTCTAACAATGTCCACACCAATCCTAAATATGATCTTCTATACTTTAACTTAATACCCTTTGTTACTAATTCTTTCAGCAAATATCTGTAATGCCAAAAATTATCTATATATTCCTTCATGTTACCTCCATAATAACCTGCAATACTCGCATATATTATATATTATTTTGTTTTATTGTCAAATTATAATTGAAAAATGACCCTTATCTTATTAGTATACCAAAAAAAGTCCCGGTAGTATATTAAATATTTACTTCCGGGATACCTTATTTCAGATTATAACTAACATAATCATTAAAGCTTTATTTTATATATAATTATTTTCCCATCTCTTTTGACATTAAAGACACTTTTTTCTTTTGAAATATTTTTGATTTTATCATATTCTCCAACATCAAAATCGAATCCTAAATTATTTGGATTTCCATATATCTGATATACAACTTTGTCATCCAGTGTGAATATCATATACAACGTTCCCTCATCTGAAATATTATCATATATTTCATCAGAACTTATGCCAATATACTTTTCTATTTCCGACTTCTCCGTATACGGTTTTACAAAATACACACTATTCCATTGGAAATCTGTCAAACTGTCAAGTCTTACTATGTCACTTTCCTTTTTTTTCAAAAGTGCATCTTCAAGGCTCTTATCTTCTTTTGAACATGAAACCATAAATATAGCCAATCCAATTAATAATGCTATTAAAAACTGCCTCTTTCTCATTTTCCTATTTATGTAGCCAATATATTTCTGACGATTTGTTAGTTAATTTGGCTTTTACCCTTTTCTTTAATTTTTTATCTGAAACATTTAAAAATGTGTCATACCAATTGATAACATCTCTCCCTACAGCATTATTATGTAAATCCATTTTTCTATGTTCTTTTTCTTTATAGCCATCTGCAGCCTTCTTTTCTAATTGTTTTTTTGTTTTTCCACTTTCATGTGCTGTAGCGTATAAATCAGCCCATGCCCTTGTTATATCTCTAGTCATAAGAGCATTCCAAACACCATGTCTAAACCCATCAGATTTGTCACCTAATCCATTATATCCAAACTCATCTTGTGTCATATCATATGCTTGATTAGCAAGTGCTTTTGTTGCCATTGCTTTTCTAGGTTCTATTATTACCAACGATTTTTCTTTATCAGTCAAGGTATTCCATTGTGCTCTTGTTTCTTGATACATAGAACTTGCTTCTACATTGTCCCCCCACGTAAAAATTTTTCTATCCTTTGCAACAATTTCATCATTTACTTCTACAATAAGTTGTGATAATTCCATACTGCTATTAGCTTCTTTTATTTGTTCAGTTTTTCTACAAATTTCATAGTATGAATCATCAATTTCAATGCCTTGGGTTTCAAAAAATTTTTTTACTTCTAATACACTCGAAAAACTTTTCCCAGTGCTCGGATTGATAAATTCCTGCTCTTGTAAATCCTCAATATCTGATACAGCCGCTTCTTTATTAATATACTCATCAGTTTTATTATCCGATATTGTTTTCAAATAATCAATAGCTTCATCAAAATCATCTTCCTCTATTTTATTATTAAAATGTTTTATTTCTGATTTACTGTAATTTCCCTCATCAATCACATCCATTAATATCATTTCCTGATTATCTTTAATTGTTGAATTTAATTCATCAATTATTGTTTCAGCCTGATGTATACTTATCTGCGTTTCTGCATCACATGCATTATATTTAAAATTCCCCAACATAGTAAACAATAACGTTATTGCAACTAATTTACATATTACTTTTTTCATATTTTTATATTTCCTCATCTTTCCTTTAAATTATTTTTTTACCTTTAATATTACTATATCCATTATATGTGCCGAGTCCCAATATTGCAGCTATTGCTACTGCAATTCCTACAACAATACAAACGATACCACTATCTATATCACAAAACTCATCTCTAGATAATGTAATAAACTCATTTTTGTTTCATAGTTTTTTTGTTTCATTTATCAACAAAAAATCCAGCGGAAATATATTGATACTTAGAACTCTTTACCTGATACTCTCCTTCTTTTGCTACCTGTCCATTATCCTTTAGCGAATATTTTAAAATCGTATCTCCGGTAATGACAACTAGTTTGTTGTTTTTAACCTCAAATTGCATTAAACTTGTCTTTACCTTATATGTATCCATTACTTTCTTTGATTTTAAATCGTATTTTATGATTTCTGTGTTATCATTCTGCTCATAAAATTCCGCTCTTGATATATATAAGATATCACCATCTTTATAAATGGATTTAATGTCATTTTCCCCTTCGGGAATATTTATTGTCTCTGTATTTCCCGTATCCGGCGAAATCAAAAGCACATTTTTTGAAGTTGCCAAAACCAATTTTCCATTATACTCCTCTGAAAAAATCGGAATCATCTCACCAATGTCTTTTATTTTTGTTAACAATTCTGTCTTTTTACCCTCAAAATCACATTTATATAAACTTAAACTGCTTTCCAAAATTCCATATAATAAAGTATCTCCTACATTATATATATAAATTCCTGTACCGTCTTCAGCCTCCTCTTTCATAGTAACTATATCTTTTTTCCCACCATTAATAGGACACTTTTCTATGTATATAACTCCGTTTAAATTACTAATAGCATATACATACTTATTGGTCACGGCTAAGTCAGTTATATTTGTTCGGTCAAAATCGTATGATTTACACGACCAATCATTATCATCTATTTCAATAATTTTAGACGGAAACATTTCATCTCCATAGGCCTGGGATATTTCATATGTTTTGCCATTCATATCCATTGGGATGTTAAATCCGCATCCACCAACATTTCCATAATCAATTTCCTTTTCTCCGGCATACTTTAAATTCTCATCTAACAAAACAATCTGCGTCTTGCACTCCTTATACTTTGAAGTGCGAATTACCGCATAATCCGGCTTTCCTACATTTTCTTTCTTAGCATCCCCACTACACGCGCTAAATACACACGCAATTAAAAAAATGCATACTCCTGTTTTTAATTTTCTATTTATCATTCTTTTACCTCAATTTTTTCAAAGTGATTATAATTCAACAATTATAATATAATACTTATTGCAATAATAAAAATTACAATACTATATCTCATAATTATTGATAGTTGATTTTCAATCATATAAAATGCGGCGAATGGTACAAGCAATAAATAGAGAAAAATAACATTTTCTGTTAGCAAATAACTTGTTCCTATGGCAACAGTAATAATTAATGAAATAAATGCTATTATAATCTTTAATTGCTCACAATCCGATTTTTTACCTATGTAAAAAGTATTAACACCTGAATTAAACAATTGACATTTTCCAGGAGTAACATTTAATACCTTAAGCACATTCCAATAATCGCCTATTCCACAACATATTTCTAGCACTCCAAAGCATAAAATTCCCGGAGATATCTTACAATTTGCATTAACAGCTGCAATATATAATATTACAGGAATAATTCCTAAAACCATATTAGGGAGTATACTCATAAATATATATCGTCTACGGGTTATTATATCTGTAGTTGTTGCCAACATCCCTTGCGAGAAAAAATATATATATTTTTTTGATTTACAGGGCATAGCTATTGCATGTAATAATTCATGAATAGGCATCATTATCAAGCTCAAGAATAAAACCAGGAAAAAGCAAATTATGTCAAGCTCTACATAATATGTAAAAGTTATAACGAAATACATAAATAAAATTCCTAAAGGTATCGCATATATATATATTTGTTTCATTATTTCATTTATGTCATTGCTATTTTCTAATCTATTATATTTTTTCGCCAAATCATTTTTAGGTAAAGCATCAATATCTTTAAGATATCCTTTAAATTCAATATTAAAAAATTTCATATATTATTTCCTTTAATTCCACCATCAACTGAATCCATTTCATTCTTTGACATTTCGTCAAATCCTTTGTTTAATTTCCCATTTTATTTCTCCTCTTTCTGCTGAATAATTCTACGCTCTATCTCTCTAACCGGTTCAAACAATCCCAATAAAGTAAACGAACTGCTTGGATTCATATTTTTGTTTAACCAATCAGCATAGTCGCAATCATATAGCAAATGTTTTGTCAACTTAGTATAATACTCATTTGATGGCATGCCTTTCAGCAACTTCTTTGATGACCTGTTCATTATTTCTTGTAATACACACTTTTCAACCTGTCCATCCTTTAATAACTTGTATACCATATGATAATAGAATATATCCCGCTATTCACTTTGTGGATATTCTGATAGTATTTTATCCTCCTCAAACATTGATTTGAGAGTTCCATTTATTCCATCATCCAACTCAAAAACACCTAGATACTCCATCTGAATAAGCCAGTCGAGCATCCCAAGGTTGGTTGAATCTCCCGGTTCATCATTAGTTTTTCTTACATATTGTAATATTTCATCCACAAGCCAATCACTATCCATTATTTTCTGTTTCCAGTTATTTGCAAATATCAAATACTGCCCAAACTGAAGGATAGTCAACTTATCATTTTCCTTATACAGTTTGTACGCAGGAAAATCACCATAAATATTTTCTGCTTTTAGGAACGATGAAAAGAATATTGTAAGTCCAACAAAAATACAAAACACTAAAAATACACTTACATTTGTATTCTTTGTAGATAGCCCCGAAAATAACAATGCAGAGTATGCGACCACTGCTACTATCGCCTCAACAAAGGATATTATTGGTGCAAACAGCAATGCTTTGCTGTATATTTTTCGGATTTTTTTAAATTGACTCTCACTGTTTATTGCCGGAAGATCCGGTATTGCAATTCCACCTGTAAGTGTTATTTTATTTGGGTAAAATATATATTTCCATTTCTTATTATCCTTGTAAAAGCCAAACAGAAATATGGCCACAAACCTAAGTGGAACTTTATTTATCCCAAAATAAAATGCGTGAGACAATTCATGAAGTGCAATGGAAAATAACATTGCCAACACAAACAATCCTATTATTGTAACATAGTCGATTCTAAGTTCAAATAGCTTATCTATCTCAAGCTCAGTCATAAATGTTCCAATTCCTATTCCAAATAAAATGCATATCGTCAGAGCTAAAATATACCGACAAAACTTTTTCATGCAATACCTCCAACATCATACTTACACTTGCCGAAAAAGTGATATACTTACCCCAGGTACTTTTTCTAAAGTGCTTATGTGTTAGGAACTCTGATGGTTTGCGCAAATTAATCAGAGTTCTTTTTATTTATATAAAGTAGTTTATCAAATGATAAAACCACAATATATCATTTTAAAATTTCCTACTTAAGAATTTTTCCTTTTCTTTTAAAAAACTTAAATCAAACCGGTATTTTAGCTATAGTACGATTAATTTACTTTTAATGTAAGATAGCATGTTTTCCATTTTATGCATCTCATAAAAATGCATATTCTCAACTATTGATTTGCTTAAATTTGTTTCTTTCAATAGAATTTAACGCTTAACACAGCTTTAGTCTATTATAGTCTTTTATTTTTTTCCATAACTTTTCGACGAACGGTCTATTTTTTCGACAAACGGTCATTTTTTATTTGTATTTCTGAATAAAACATATTATTCTCTACTTTACATAGAAAATTTCCATTATACTTTTTAACTGTCTTTTTTATATTTTTTATTCCAAATCCATGATTTTTTCTATCTTGTTTATCCGTCTGAAGACCACTGCATTCAGGCAGACATGTATTCTCAACAATTATATATGTATAATATTTTCCACTTTTTATATTAAAATTAATTAATTTCTCACATTTTTTGTTTATCTTTTTTATTCCCTCAACCGCATTAGACAAAAGATTTGATACCATTATACATAAATCTCTATCCTCAATATTAATTGTTTCCGAAATATAACCTTTAACATTAATAATGCAATTATCTTTAACTGGAATTAGGTAATGATTCAACAATATATTTACTACCTCATTTCCAACATCATAATTATAATTGCTGATTAAATCTAATTCATGTAAAGATTGTTCCACGTATTTATCTAGTGCCTGATATTCCTTCCGCTCCACATAAGATTTAATCTGCATTAATTCTGCCATAATATCATGCCTAAACTGCCGTGTTTTCCCTTCCTTATTTAATAACATTTCAAAATATTCTTTTTGCAATTCTCCGTATTCACTTAAATGTTTAGACCTCTTATAATACTTTTGCTTGGCATTCATAGAATATATCATTATTAACACCATTGTTAAAATAATAATTCCACCTACAATTGCTAATCCAATTGCGACATGAGGGTACCGTATGTCTGCTGCTTCCTGTATTATATACGTAAAATATACAAACATTATAACAATTGTAAACATTACAATAGATAGCAATGCATTTATTTTTACCGGCAGAACAAATGCTTCCCTGTCTATTTTCTTGCCAACAATTCCATAAAATCCCCATATTAAAATAACAGTAAGTATTATAGAAAAAATACCACTTTGATCGTCATTCATTTTTGTGCATGAATCTATGAAAAAGCCAAATATACTCTCAATAATTGATAGTAATGGGAATGTGAAGAAAAAGGTGTTTAACATCTCTCCCCATTTTATTTTATAGATTAGTTTAACATGTATAAATGACTCCATTGCCGTTATGCATAAAAACATTAATCCGGATTTTTCAGACATACATTGTATAACCATTGCAATAATATCCCCAATTGCTAAACATATATAAATTTTTTTGTTTCTATTTAACCCTCTTTTCCCCAAAAACACGTAATAAAAAGAGAGATATTCTGCAACTATTATCAGACATGCTGCTACATTAATCCACTGCATATTTTTACCCTTCCCAATTTTTATCAAATTCAATTATTTTTTGATGTACCTCTTTATATTTTCTTCGTGAAACAGGTATCCTTCCCCCACCATTTAAATATAGCCATTCTTTATCCATATCTAAAACATATAATAAATTAACAATTTTACTTCTGTGTGTCTGCAGGAAAATTCTTTTATCTAATTTTTCCATGAACTTTTTTAATGATTCATTTATCTCAAAATCGGTTTTATAAGTACAAATTTTTAAATAATCTTTTTTTGACTCTATATATTTTATTTCACGATGAGATATTGTACATTTTTCACCGTTATTAGATACTTCAATTAACCCACTTCCTGCCAAAGAATATTTTACGGCACTTAGTGCCTCATAAAATTCCTTTTCATCAACAGGCTTTGTAACAAATCTTTTTGCTCCTATTTTAAAAGCATCTTTAAACCTTTCTCGTTTACTGCTAAGCATTATTATTTGGGGATTATAGCCATTTTTCAATAGTATCCGTGCTGCTTCAATACCATCTTTATCAGGCATATCGATATCCAGCATCAGCACATCATACTCAATACTAAAATTTATAAGTTCCTCACCACTATAGCAATGAAAAACTTTAAACACATATTCATTTGTTTTATCATAAGTTTTAATTAACTCTTCTGCTTTTTGATGTATTAATTCTTCATCATCACAAATCAAAACCCTAATTTCCTGCATTCTTCAATTCCTCTTCCGTATAAAAACTTTTTCATTCCACATTATATTACCATACATTCCACGCCTTTTGGAAATTTTTTACAGTAAAACAGGCTCTCCTGCCAACAACCTAAGTCATTAACAAAAAAGCCTGTTTTTATTTCTTTGCCCTATATGAGCAATATTCTGTTTTACTGAGCCAGAGTTACTATTTCACTCCATTCAAATTCCAGTTTTTTGTAATCTTTATTTACCACTGATAAAATCTTATCGTAAATAAAATTATATCCCTCAAGAGAATTCATCTTTTTATTCTGATAAATGTAATCAGCAATTTCATAAATTGAAAACTCACTTATTGTACTGTATACATAAGTTCCATTTTCAAGAATTGCATATGCCCTTATTTTATATCCTGCTGTAAGAGCTGTGGCATTTGTGTTACCAAAGGACATTGTTCTTACATAATTTGTGCATGTAGCTGAACCCCCCAGATTGGTTGGAAGCGTACCCTCAGCTGTTGACTGATAATGAATAACTTTGTTGCTTGAAGAATCAATAATCATATCATCATCTGTAACACCTGTACTTTGGTTATTTATGGTTGCGAGACCGTATATAAATCCCCAGCCTGTAACTTTCTTACCGTTTATTTCCGGTTCAACTGCTGCAAGAACCCTGAAACCACCTTCCTTGTTAAATGCCTTATCACTTATCTGATATCCTAAAACTTCAATATCATCACTTACTACAATGGTATTATCTTCATATAATTTTGCATTCTTTTCCGTGCTTAAAACTGCAACTTCACATATCTGAATACCATATGTCGGTGTTGTAGGATAACATACCTTAACATATCTTACTGCCCCGGTGTTACCTGAAACATCAGCAGCAACGCAATTGTCACTGTCTAAATCATTTGCAGTAATTGTTTTTGAAGCATAAATAGTTTTGAAGTTCTCTCCATCTTCAGAATACTGAATATTATATGTTCTGCCTACTACAGTGTCGTTATCATTGTTGTCTTTGTACTGTACCAAAACTTCATCAATGGTAGATGCGTCATATTTAGCTCCTAAGTCAATAGTTATATAACTTTCTCCTGAATATCCCCATCCACTTGATATGGCACAATGAGTTCCTCCTGTTGTGAGCTTTCCATCTGTAACACAGTTTTCGTCACCTTCAGCTACTCCCGGGCTTATTTCAAAACTCTTATTAAGTGCCACATTGTACTTGGTACTTGATACCATTTCCTGATTTGTTGCTGCCGGCCCTACAGTTACGTGACATACTGCCTTGTGTTCTCCCACCTTAACTGTAATATCAACTTCACCTTCATTTTTAGCTGTAACTGTTCCTGCATTACTTACAGTCGCAATTTTTTCATTACTTGAGCTCCATACAGCTGTTGTGTCATCAGTAGTATCTGCCGGATTAATCTTAAGCTCTAATGTTTCCGAAGTTTTCTTCTTCATTGTATATGTTTCCGGAATGCTGATAGAGGTAATGTGCACCGGTTCCGTAACTGTAACCTGACATTCTGCCACCTTTCCACTTGTTGTAGTTGCCGTAACCTTTGTAGTTCCCGGATTTTTACCTGTAATCTTTCCTTCTTCATTTACAGTAACAATTCCTGTATCTTCACTTTTCCATGTAACTGTTTCGTCACTTAATGCTGCTAACTGCATTACTCTTCCAATTGCAATTTTAACTGATGAAGGATTAATTGAAATTGTTCCTGCAATTATAATGTCTGATTCAGTTACATCAGATAAAATCATTCCTTTTCTATAAGTAACTGCCTTAACTATAGTTGACTTATTAACCTTTATTGGTTCAACATATGTAACTGAATCCTCTGTTGGTGTAGAGCCGTCTAATGTATATTTAACTTCGGCACCCTTTACTGCAGTTGACATTGTAATGGTCTGTTCATCTGTATATTTTCCACTAACCGGTGACACCGTAGGTGCATTAGCCTTTAACGCTCCATATACTTCCATCTCATAAATTGAGTATCCGTACCGGGTTCCTCTCTTAACACCCTGCATTCTTACATACTGTGCCTTAACTGCCGCAAAGCCTGATGTGATTTCTCCCACCTGTCCGCTTTCCGTTGCAACTGTAGTCCAGTTTTCTCCATCTACAGAAACCTGTATCTGATACTTTTCAGCATAAGCTGTTTCCCATGTAATTTTTACTGTATTAACAGCCTGAACACTTCCCAAGTCTACCTGCAGGTATTCATCATCCGCTGACTCTGCCTGCCATCTTGTGTTTCCAATACCGTCAACTGCCAGTTCTGCCTTTGCTGCACCATCTTCTGATGATGCAGTAGCCTTTTTGCCTAATGCAAGATTATTACTGCTTTGTACCGTATCTCCGTTAATTTTTATTGCTGCCGATGCATAAGCAGAATCAATGGAACCGCTTTTAACTGCAATAGCTTTCAATACAGTATCACTTGATACTAAAATCTTTCCATCATACCTGTTAGAAGCAGTAGTTGGCACAGTTCCGTCTGTTGTATAATAAATTTCTGTTCCTTCATCTGATGAAAGTTCAACAAACTGTGTATCATCAAAGCTCTTTGTTCCTGTTATATTATCAGTAACCTTTCCATTAGCAATTGCTGTTGCCCTGATTACCGGTGTACTTACCTGAGAAATGTCAAACTGCTCTTTTGTGTTAATTTCAAATGCTACAGTAGCCTTTGAACCTACAGTGGCTGTTCCCACCTTTGTTCCGTCAGCCTTCTTTACGGCAACTGTCTGGGTAACTGATGTAGGATTCCAAACCTCTGCTGTGTACACCCCGTCTTTAACATATACGGAACCCTGAATATTTCCAACTACCATATAGTCATTTGTTCTATGACCAATGGAATCCATTGCTGAAATAAACCATAATGTATTTGCCCTGTCTTCCACCTGAACCTTTGATACATTTGCCTCAAATTTGTCATAGGCACGCTTTGCATCTGTCTGTGAAAGATACGGCCATGTAATATGCTGCCATCCATTGTCCGGTGTTGCATACTCATCATCATCTGTTATATTTCCCAGTCTCTTTTCTATACTGATTGCGTATGCAGTATCATCTTCCAAACCTTTATAGATATTTGCACATTTTGTCTGATTCATGCCATAGTTTGTAAGGTACTCTGAAACAGGAAGCCACTGGATACCGTATACATATACCGGCTGTCCTCCAAAATATGTACCATATCCCATTGATGCACCATATATCTGACCTGCTGCCTGGAAAGGATAATCCGGCAACCAGTTATCTTCGTCATAATCAAACCAGTATTGCTCAATTGCATCCATTTCAGTAGTAAATCCATAAGCACCTGCATCTATGTATATTTTATTCTGAGTTGCCTCGCCCCAAAGGTACATTCCAACCCAGCTAAACAATGCTTCTGAAGCTGATTCCTGGTTGTTACCTGAATCGCTGTCTCCATATCCTCCTGCCCATGAATGTCCTGAATACTGGTCAAAAGCCCTGAACTTGCAGAACATGTTTCCGTCATCTTCCGGGTCTTTTGGATCAGCATAATCTCTTACCAAAAGTTCAATCATGTCTCTGTAATCATTTAAGAACTCTTTATCGTAGGTAGCCAAAACTGCGGCACCAAACATAAAATATCCGTATGTGAAATGGTGATCACATATTGCGGCGTTTGCGCCGTAAGCACTGTCAGGATAGTAAATTGTTCCCCAATCCTTATTATATATAAGGTAGCATCTGTCATCCGGCCCGTCATAGTTAAACCAGTCAACCATAATGCTCTTTAATTTAGCCAGTAACTTTTCTTTAATTTCCGTTTCACCTAACTGGTCTGCCATTATTGCACTAATTGCCAACGGATGTACATTTTTACCTTCCCAATATGCATCTGATACAGGAGCGGTATTTACCTTAGACGCAACTACCTGATTTAAGTAGTCAATCATTTCCTCTGTATCCATCATGTCACTGTCAGGCTTTGCAAAAGTTGGAAGCAAGCCTGAAAACTGCTGGGTTGTACTATATGTATTAGCCCAGATTGACTTCATATTGCCTCTGATTGATGTATATGTAGTCACAGGTGAATCTGCTGCAGTGCTGTGTTTCCACTGATGCGGGAATAAGCAATGCATAGTTTCATTGGAAAATCCTGCTCTCTTTAAATCAGTTGAAGCAGTATATATAGTTGTAATTTTTGAATTATCATGGTTATACTCATAATCTACAGTAGTATCTGTAACAAAAGCATATCCATGCTTATAATATCCATCAATATTTTTTAAATCCGTCATTACGGCAACAGACATATAATTATCAGCCTTTGATGGGAAAGTAACCTTAACCTTATAATTTGATTTTCCAATCATTACTTTAAATGTTGTGCCTGCCGGAACGTTTACCTCAAAGTATGAGCCTTCATTGCCTGCTTTTGTATTTTCCTTATCAAAAGACTTAAAAGCAATGTGATCTGTTGTTATTGTGTCCCCTTTATTTCCAAGAATTGTATTTCCGTTTCCGTCATAAAATTCCTGAATGCTGCTTCCACTTATAAATGCAACTGTGTTATTGCAAAATTCATTAAAAATATATGGTGAACCCTTTACTATTGTTGATTTCATCTGAACTGCATCTTCATCTGTAAGTCCCAGTTCAACTGAATAATCTCCATAATTTTCTACTCTGTCATATCCTGTTTCTGTATCAAAATTCTCCGGTGAAATATAGAAATCTCTTTCTGTCTCTGTACTTTGATCTGTTCCCAAATCATTTTCAGTTCTTGTCCCTACCCATCCTGATGTTGCCAGCAAAATTCCCAGACCTTTAGTTGAAAAACTTGCTTTTAAAGGTGTTGAACATAATAAACTGCTGTACTTCTGAACAAGGGCAGATGACCACCAGCTGTTAGAATCTATAGGTGTTTTAATATTGTCTTCATTAACAAATGTAGGGAGCTTGTTCTTTTCATTGTACATTTCTCCCGTTACATAAGTTCCCTTGCCTGATGCACTTTTTAAAATTTCCTGTTTTGGAAGTTCTGTAATTGTTTCATTTGTCTTGCTGTCACCTTCTACATATTCATACACTGACAACTCTGAAATACCAAAGCCACTTCCGCTTTCTACCTTTGTATATCCTAATACCTTTACATATCTTACATTTTGCTGATACATAGTGCAGTTATCCACCATATATGCGTATCCCTTTTGAACACGGTGAACTGTTTTCCAGTCTTTTCCGTCTGAAGATACCAGAACGTCATATATTTTTCCTGCATCTGCATTCCAATTTACAATAACTCTTCCTATTGTGTATGCCTGTCCCAAATCAACGGTAAGCCACTGGTCTGTACCCTGATAAGATGTAAATGATGTTTCTGTATTTCCGTCTACTGCATTTTCAGCCTTAACATTATTATATGCACTTTCCATTATATTTCCGTCTTCATCCTTCATCCACCACTCATCTCTTATTCCTGAACATGTAACTGTCTTATTAAGAGCAAGGTTTTTGCCATAATTTGAAGGACGTTTTCTTGCGCCGTTAGTTCCATAAACCTGAAATTCATACATTGAACATCCATAGGCTTCCATGGCTCTTTCATTTACTACCATTCTTACATATCTTGCCTGCTTCTGTTCTGCTGAAAGCTCATCAAAGGTAATTGTGTCTTCATACTTGTTTGTGCCTTCTTTAGTTGTCTCCTCAACTGTTGTAGCTTCCTCCGTAAATTCCCCTTCTATTGTTCCTTCTCCCAGAACCTGCTTTGTTTCTTTGTCCAAAGCATAAACCATAAGCTTATGTTTTCCTGCGGAAAGAACAATCTGTCCCTGATTTACATTATGACCGGTAAAACTATATCCGTCCGGCGCCTTGGCAATATTTTCTTCACTGTCAACGCAAACCTTATATATTGCTCCGTCCACAGAATCCCAGTTTGCCTGAATTGTGGCATATCCCTTTTCAACCTTTTGAACTGAATATGTAATTTTCAGCCCTGTAGTTTCTCCCGGTTTAGTTGTTTTTCCCTTTGTATATACTGTAGTCCAGTTTTCTTCATCATCTGAAAACTGGATTTCATACGACTTTGCATATGCGGCTTCCCAATGTATAAATAAATGGTCGACATCTGCCTTTTTTCCCAAGTCAACATATAACCACTCATTTGTATCATCACCGGCAGCCTGCCATCTGGTGCTATCCTTGCCATCCACGGCATTTTCTGCGGAATCATTTCCGTTCTGTGAGCTGGCATATACCGGTCTTCCATATGAAATATTATATGGCTCTCCATCCATGGTATCTGCTGCTGATACATTAGTATAGAAAATCTGTCCCTTAGGACAAACTGTTACAGTCATGGCAACGCACAACGCCAGACTGCATGCCTTTTTAAGGAATTTATTCATCATTTTACCTCCGAAATCTTTTCTCCTACTATTAATTATAATTTTTGGTAAATTAGTGCACAAGTGTAAAAAAGTTTTTCCTTAATTTAGGGCATATTGCACAATTTTTTAACTATATATTCTTAATGTTCCACCTGTTTTTATGGTAATAATATCTAAATTATTTTTTCGGCAAAAAAATGTTTTTACTACTTTTTTTGTGCAATTTGTTTTATTATAAATTTTACGTTTTTTTCTTATGGTTTTGTTTGAAAAACCATAAACCTTATACTATAATTTAACTGATGTTAAGTGTAACAAATTTAACTATGATTTTACTATAATTTACGAGGTGTGGTATGAGTGAATATACAGCCACCGTCAAAGATGGCACAAAGGTTAAGTTAAACAGAGGTTTTAAAAAATTTGCTCAAAAATTTCGTATGAGCAAGGATGACAAAATTAAATTTCAATATCATAATTATCTTTCTCTTCCTATCAAAGATAATTATATTTTTTATGAAGCATTTTTAGGGCTTGGTATTTTAGACAGCCCCCGTGCGCTTTTCAATTATTTATTAGATTCTAAGGATGCCAGTCAGTATACCCATGTATGGGCTGTGGCTGACATTGAAAAAACCGGTGATAATTTAAAGGAATATTCTGAATATTCCAATGTTATTATTGTTCAGAAAGGCTCTGATGATTACTACAAATATTTAGCCACCTGTAAATATTTAATAAACAACTCTTACTTTGATTATTTCTTTGAAAAAAGAGTTGATCAGGTTTACATAAATACATGTTGTGGTATTCCTTTTAAGCACGTAGGCTATGATAATCATTCCCAGCCTGTGGAAAATAGCAAGGATTTAGTCCGCAACTTCCTTATGGCTGATTATCTGTTGTCTGCCAACCGTTTTATGACAGACACATTGTACAAGCATGCCTTTATGTTAGAGGGAATTTTTCAGGGAAAGATTCTTGAATTAGGATATCCCAGAATCGATACTATTTTAAATTCCAATACCGCAGTTGTGTATAAGCGGTTGGAGAATTGCGGTTTTGACACTAATAAAAAAATCATTTTATATGCTCCTACATGGCGTGGAAATGTTAATTCCGTTGACTTTAATTTAGATGGCATTAAAGATGCCATTTCAAAAATGTCCGGCGCCATTGATGAAACCCGGTATCAGATTTGTCTCAGGGTTCACTATTATTTGTACGAAGCATTGGCAAAAGACCCTGATTTAAGTAAGTTTTTAGTTCCTTTTACAATTGATACCAGTGAACTTCTTACTGTTACGGATATTTTAATTACAGATTATTCTGCAATTTTTTATGATTTTTTAATTACACAGCGACCTATACTTTTCTATCTTCCTGACTACAAGGATTATAGGAAAAGTCGTGGACTTTACATTCCTGCAAAGAAGCTTCCGGGGTATGCAACTTCCGATATGGATTTAGTAGCTGCTTCCCTTACTGCCATTTGCAATGATCCTGAGCAGTACATGGAATATTACGGAGAAAATTATTATGAATTAATGAAAAAGTCCTTAGAAGGTGAAGATGGTGAAAGCTGTCAGCGTATTGTAAATACCATACTGCGAAACAAAAATACGCCAATTGCTGTTAATACCCTAAAAAATTACAAAAAGCAGACTCTTGTTATTGTGGATATTGACACCAATGGCAAAACTTTTTATGACCAGTTAAATGAATATCTTGATAATGTAAACTTTTTCGATAATGACATAACTATTTTAGTTACGGCATTTAAGGATACATATAACCGTGAATACTTTAACGCCCTTGCCACTAAAATACGTGTTTTAGAATGGCACAGGCTTCCTTATGAGCTTAAGAGAGATGACAGTTTCTTTACCCGTGAAGTAAGACGTACCCTTGGCAATTCCGACTTTGACGAAGTTAAGTTTATAGGCAAGGTTTCCGAATACTGGGCTGAATTTGCCAATAATGTTATTAAGTTATCATAACAAAAAGTAGCTAAAAACCACTACTTATGGCTTTTAGCTACTTTTTCTTTTTTTATAATTATTACCGTTCCTGCTGCCACTATAACTATGGCTCCCAGCAAAATAATTATTCCATTATTATTCTTTTGTTTTTCCTCACTACTACTGTTTCCCGTTGTTTCCTCAACTATTTTAGTAACAACTATCGTTTCTCCATCTTTTTTCGTTTCAATTTCAGTTTCTACTATGGTTTCATTTTCCACAGTTTTTTTTCCTTTTTTCTTTGACTTTTTAATTGTTGTTGTTTCCGGCAACGTTTTTTCCTGATAATAGGTTGTTGTATTGTTTATTTTTTTCACGGTTTTAGAACTTTTTGAATTTTTGTTTCCTGACCTGTTATTTTTGTTATTTTTACTTTCGGTATTTTCCCTTGAATTATCTGCTTTTTTTATTTTAATGCTTTTGTAGGTAATCCCGTCAGACATATCAAAAAGTCTGTTCATTCCTGAAATATTTCTATAATAGGCAGTTAAAGCATACATCGCCTGTTCCGTGGACATCTGATTTATCATTCCTCCCTGAGCATGACTAAATCCACCGTTTTTATAATATTTCATTAAACCATCTATTACGGAATTTCCGTTTTTTATAAACCTTGAATCCTTTACACTTACATTTATGGTGGAAATTGCCGTTAAAACCTGTGCCGTACTTTCACAGTTTTTAACATTAGATGTAGCATATCCTCCATCACTTTGCTGCAATTCTCCAAGGCAGTCCACTGCCTTGTCCACAGCTTTTTTTACCCTTTCTTCACTCATATATGGAGCTAGTGCCTGAATTGCCATAGCTGTCATATCTGTGTCAGCTTTTGTGCCACTAAAATTCCAGCCTCCATCGGATTTTTGGTTGTTTAAAATAGTCTTAACCAGCTTTTTCCTTGTTGTAACCTCTCCGGTGTAATTTTCCTCAGGCTTTGGAATATCATAATTTCCACAATCAAGGGCAATTAATCCATAAATAATACCATTTAATCCCTGACTAATAAGCCTGTCATATTCAGCTAATGGTCTTACGAGATTATATCCTGCAAAATTTTCCGGATTTTCCTCTATGGCTGTCAGTGCAATAACAACCCTTGCATACTCCGTATATTTTCCGGATGATAACTGTCCGTTACAGGATTTCACATATGCCTTTAAATTGCTTTTGTATGTAGAAAGAGTTTCCCGGGTAACGGCTCCATATCTGGCAAGCCCCATTACCATCCATTCTCCTCCTACACTTCCATAGGAAGGGTTTGTTATATTATATTGCTCATAATATGAAATGTCATACAAATACTTATCTGTCTGGGCCTTTGTTAATGCAGTTGCCCCACATACAGGTATTGTACTTATTAGCAATAATATCATTATTACACAGACAATCCTTTTTTTCATATTTGTATAACTCCTTCATTTTGTAACTTAAATAGCTGATTATTTCTTTATCCTTACGGTTTTAACCTTACTCCATTTGCCATATATACGAACTTTGTTAACTACTCTGTAACCACGGACTTTCACATAGCATACCTGCTTTTTCTTTAACTTTTTTGTTGTTAAATATTTTCTTGATGTGGTTTTCACTACCGCGTTCTTAAAGCTTTTGCTTACGGAATATTTGTACTGATATCCTGTTGCTCCTGATGTTTGGTTTACATAAATTTTAGCCTTGTACTTTCTAACATTTTTAACTGTTTTTATGGAAGCGGTTTTCACTGTAGGATATGTGGGTTTCTTCTTTGCTCCCTGCAATGCTGCCAAAGCATTATCCACATTCTTTTGTGTAGGATTGTACTCCTTTGCTACCTGAAACGCCTTATCATATGCTGATTTAACATTGGGATATGCCATCCAGTAATCTTTCTTTCCGTTAGTTTCCGCCACTTCCTTTAAAAGTGCATCCCTGTTAGCCATCTGGAGTTTAGGAATACCGGTGTAGCTTTCCGTATCATATCCTAAATCAGCTCCATAACCATAAACTGAAAACTGAAGTCGTATAACATCTCCATCTTTTACAGGTATGTAATTAACTGATTCACTTGCCGGCTCATTGTTGATGGTAAACATCCATCCCGCCATTTCGCCATATGAATATTCACCTAATGCATTATTTTCCAACTGATTTCCTATATTTACACTACTTGTAGGTGCCTTATAAGAAACGCTATGCTCCTCACCGTCACTTCCCACATATGTATATGAGTAATCAGGCATGGCTGAAATTTCTTTTGGAATATTCACCGTTCCTGCATCTGCATTATTTATGTTCTTAAGATAAAAAGTCTTTACCCCTGTAGCTATATAAGTTCCTCCCATATCCTTAAGGGCTCTTTTAAAAATCGTCTTTACATTATCTCCTGCCTTTATTTCCACCTTAACAGGCTCCATGTAAAAGCCCTGACCAATAGTCATTCTTTCTATGTCAAAGGTAACTGTTCCCAGATTTTCTTCCTCTGCACCTTTTACATATCCCGGTGTGTAAACTGATAAAATCATAACTGCTGCTAAAATTCCCGCAACAAACTTCCTTGCCCATTTGTTCATAAACTACTCCTTATCCTATCTGTTACATTCATTATAAATGTCTCTCTTAGACACGCCTCTATCCTTTGCCGCAAGCTTCATGGCTTCTTTTTTGTCCTGGCCTTGGTTTACATAATATTCAACATGCTCCTGAACACTCATTTTTTCCCACTGCCTGCGCTTTTCTTCTATTAATTCCTCTTCAGTTTTTCCTGCAATTACTAAAACAAACTCTCCCTTTATATCTGTATTGGAATATTTCTCTATTAATTCTGAGAAAGTTGTCTGAAAAGCTTCCTCATACTTTTTTGTCAGTTCCCTACATACCGTAAGTGGTCTGTCACCTAATACATCCATTAATTCCTTTAAAGTCTTAAGTAATCTGTGAGGTGCTTCATATATAATAATAGTTCTGGTTTCCTCCTTAAGGCTCTCCAAAACTCTTGATTTTTCCTTTTTATCCTTTGGCAAAAATGCCTCAAAACAAAATCTCCTTGTTTTCTGCCCTGACATGGTAAGAGCTGTAATACATGCTGCCGCACCGGGAAGTGAAGTTACTTCCACCCCTGCCTCATAGCACTGTCTTACAAGTTCCTCTCCCGGGTCTGATATTCCCGGCGTTCCTGCATCAGTTATTAATGCCACATTTTTTCCATCTAACATTTCCTGCACCAAAACCTTTGCCTTATCATATTTATTAAATTCATGATAGCTGGTCATAGGTGTTTTTATATCAAAATGATTTAATAACTTTATGCTGTTTCTGGTATCCTCCGCACCAATAATATCCACTTCCTTAAGGGTTCTTACCACCCTGTAAGTAATATCTTCTAAATTTCCTATTGGTGTAGCACACAAATATAATTTTCCTGCCATTTTTCTTCCTTACTTAAAACATTAAAAACCATATATCTCATGGATTTCATCAGAATACACGCCCTGTTCCTTATAAACAACAATAGGAGGCTCCACCTTCATCATAGGTCTCTCTCCCCTTCTTCCCTCAATTAAAACCATATTGGCTTCTCTGTCTGAAAAAGGATGTACCATTCTTATACGCTTAGGCTCAATTCTATATTTTCTCATAATCTCAATAATGTCCACTAACCTTCTGGGTCTGTGAACCATATAAAATCTTCCACCGGGCTTTAAAACCTTAGCACTTTCCCTGACAACATCCTCTAAGGTACATTTAATTTCATGTCTTGCTATTGCCTTTGGCTCTTCAGGATTTTTAAGTCCATGATTTTCTGTCATATATGGTGGATTAGTAGTCACCACGTCAAAGGATGCTTTCCCAAAAATCTCTCCCGCTTCCTTTATGTCCCCGGTTACCACATCGATTTTATCTGCAATATTATTAAGCATAACGCTTCGCCTTGCCATGTCCGCACTTTCTTCCTGAATTTCCAGACCGGTAAAATGCATTCCTTCTGTCTTTGCCTCTAAAAGTATAGGAATAATGCCTGTTCCCGTTCCTAAATCCAGCACCTTTTCCCCTTTTTTTACTGCGGCAAATCCGGTAAGTAAAACAGCATCAATGCCAAAACAGAATCTTTCCCTGTCCTGAATTATACAATAGCCGTTTCGCTCTAAATCAACAATGCGTTCATTTCCTTTTAGTTCCATAAATTTATTCCCATTAGTCCAATTTTGAACTTTCTGTATCCTCAAGTCCTTTAAGTTCCTTAAGTTCATCTGCTGCCAAATCAAACTTCTTTTTCTTAGGCTTAAACTTAAGCTCGTTTACAGAATACTCCCTGATTTCTCTCTCATCATTTTGTTCAATAACAATTTTAACCTTCTGTCTTAAAACGTTGACACTTGTAACCTCCCCTTTAAATCCGTCAAAGGTTTTAACAGTTTCTCCCACATTTGGAAGGTTAGAATTTAAGTGTTCATAAGCCTCCTGCTCGTTTTTAAGACAGCACATAAGTCTTCCGCATATTCCGGAAATCTTTGTGGGATTAAGTGATAAATTCTGCTCCTTTGCCATCTTAATTGAAACAGGTATAAACTCTGACAAATAAGTATTGCAGCACAATGGTCTTCCACACATTCCTATGCCGCCTAACATTTTTGCCTCATCTCTCACTCCCACCTGTCTTAACTCAATTCTTGTTTTGAAAACTGAAGCTAAATCCTTTACTAACTCTCTAAAGTCAATTCTTCCGTCAGCTGTGAAATAAAATAAAACTTTATTGTTGTCAAAAGTATACTCTGAATCTATTAATTTCATTTCAAGGCCGTGCTTTGCAATTTTTTCCTTACATATTTTGAATGCCTTTTTGCCCTTTTCAATATTTTGCTGTGCCTTTTGGTCGTCCTCTGGTGTAGCCACCCTTATAATTGGTTTTAAAGGCATAACCACATTCTCTTCTTTCTCTTCCTTTACGCCAAAAACAACATAACCATACTCTACTCCTCTTGCTGTTTCCACTATAACATGGTCTCCTTTTTTTATTTCCAACTCTGCCGGGTCAAAACTATAAATTCTTCCTGCCTTTCTGAATCTAACTCCAATAACTTTTATCATTTTTTTATCCTTTCTTTCATCGATAAAAACAATACCTCCATGGTAATATCAAAATTAACATTTGATTTAATTCTATTCCATGCCTGGTCTATTGATTTTAAAATAATATTTATATGAAAATATGATATTTTTTCTGACATTTCCACAATTTCGTGATAATCATCCTGAAAAATAAGTTTTTCCGTATCTCCCGTAGCCTTATACAAAAGTACATCCCTAAACCACGTTTGCATCAGCCCGAAATAATCATCTATCTGATTTTTAAAACTGCCTGCTTCCTTAACCCTCTGGGTTATAATGTCCATTCCGCCTTTCTCTAAAGAAAGAAGTGTGCCTACCACCTGCTGCTTTAATTCCTTAAAATCCTCAGATGTAGCCAGCTTTATGGCTTTTCCCGGATTACCATTGGCAAAAACCGCTGCCACATTAGCCTCATAATTTCCAATGCCATACTCAGACATTAACTGATTTCTAATGGTCTCTTCCTTTACCGGCCTTATGTTTAGCAGTACACATCTTGACAATATTGTTTGAAGAAACATATCTGCATTAGTTGTCAGCAAAATAATTATTGCATATTCCGGTGGCTCCTCAATGGTTTTTAACAGGGCATTTTGCGCCTGCACCGTAATTTTTTCACTATCAGGAACAATATAAATTTTGTATCTGCTGCTATAGGGCTTTATATCAATATCATTGTTAATCTGGTCTCTTATTTCATCTACGCCTATACCTGATTTCTCGTGAGTTACATATTTTATGTCCGGCTGGTTTCCCGAATCTGTCTGGTGACAGGATTTACAATGTCCACAGGCAACTCCGGTAATTTCCTTCTTTTCCCCTGTGCCTTCTCCAAAATCAAACTGCATATTTCCATCAGATGTATCAGGATTATTTGCTTCACATTGAAGTGCCTTGGCAAAATGAACTGCCAGCTTCATTTTTCCTGAACCTGCCTCACCATTTATAATATAGGCATGGGATATTTTTCCCATTTTTATGGCATTTTCAAAATGTTTAATTATATGGTTTTGTCCAAGAATCCTTCCTGACTCCATATTTCGCTCCTATCCCAAATACTAATTTGCACATTAAGGTTTGAGCTAAATATTATCTGACACAAACCCACCTTTTATAATACCATAAAATCACGAATATCTTCAACTATCTCTTCTATGCATCTTTCCAGACTGTTATTTTCATATCTCTTTTTGATTCCCGCTTTTTTTATATTTTCCTCGCAAAAATCTTCTTCATCTGCCAGAAATCTTCTGCAAAGCTCTGTATATTTAGGATTTTCCTGCTGTCTCTCCCTATTTACGGCTCTTGTCAGCCTTTCTCCTGTTTCCACTTCCACATAAATAGGAACAACTACCTCTTTTCCGTAGTATCTAACCATCTGCTCATAGGATTCCAGTGTTCCTATGTACAAATAATTTCCTTTTTCAAGATTAATCTGTCCGTCATCCACCGTAAAATAACTCCAAACTCCGTAAACAGTGTTGTAATCCCTGCACTCTATTACTTTTCCCTGATTTTTTAAAGCCTCAAGTTCCTCATTATTTACAAAAAAATACTCCACACCGTTAATTTCCCCTTCTCTCATGGGTCTTGTGGTGTAACCTGTTACAGTATTTAAATTTAATTCCCTGTCTTCCTTTAACTTCTTAAAAATTGTATCCTTCCCGCTACAGCTTTTTCCCAACACAAAAAAAATCTTTGCCATTTTACTTCCTCTTAATCTATTTAATAACCTTAATGTATTTATTTTCCATATCCGCTAATCCGTTAATGTTCATATTCATTTTCTTAAATTCTTTTACCTGACTAATTAATTTATGGGAAATAACTTCCCCCGGCACTAAAAGAGGGATTCCCGGTGGGTATAAATAAAGAAACTCCCCTGAGACTTTTCCCTGTGCCTCTTCTATTTTAACCGGTACACTTTCTGATTTCTGTGCCTCATAAACAGACATTGCCCTGTCATTTCTTGTAAGTTCAAATTCTGCTGCGTCACAGGTCTTTTCCTTATAACTAATACTGCTGTCTATTTCTTTCAAACTTTCATAAAGTCTTTGTATCTGGCTTAAATCATCACATATACTTGTAATTCCCAGAACATATTCCGGTGCTTCCATTTCCATTTCAAATCCATAGTGTTTCCTTAATATATCTGAAAGCCATTTTCCATCCCATGCCTGTGCTTTTATGCATATTACCAGCTTTGTAGGATCCATATCATATACGGAAAGCTTTCCTACAATTTCCTTTCCCGGCACATAAAATCTTTCTAATTTATTAACATTACTTCTGAAATTATTAAGGGCTATTAACAATTTTCCCATGAAGTTATCGCCATAATTTTCAATAACATCAATACACCTGTCAATAGATGCCATAAGCACATAGGAAGGGCTTGATGACTGGTAAATTCCCAGTGATTTCTCCACTTCTTCTTCTTTTACCCTGTTGCCACATTTGTGCAAAACCGCTGTCTGTGTCATGGACGGCAATGTTTTGTGAACACTTTCTATAACCAGGTCTGCCCCTAATTTGTACGCCGGTGTCGGAAGCTTATCACTTATTCTAAAATGTGCTCCATGAGCCTCATCAACAATTAACACCGCCCCGTATTTATGGGTAATTTCTGCTATTTTTTCAATATCAGATACTATCCCATCGTAGGTGGGGGATGTTATAACCACTGCCTTTGTGTCTTTGTTCTCCCTTAGCAGTTTTTCTAATATTTCAGGATTATATCCTCCGTTTATTCCCAGTTCACTAACATATTCCGGATAAAAATATTCTCCTTTAAGATTTCTAATTGTCATGGCGTTATACACCGCTTTATGACAATTTCTTCCTATTATTATTTTATCCCCAATATCTGTCACTGAATTTATGGCAGCTAAAATTCCACAGGAACTTCCATTAATTAAAAACCATGTCCTATCTGTTCCATAGTAGGACGCTGCCCTATCCATTGCCTCTTTTATAATACCCTGAGGATGATGGAGATTATCAAAATCCGCTATTTCAGTAATATCAATATCGAAGGGATCCATTCCTGAAAGCATGCTGTCATTTCGCTTATGTCCCGGCATATGAAAGGGATATTTGCCATTTTTTCCGTATTCTATTAATTTATCGTACAATATGTGACTCATTTTCTATTCCTTTTTATAAGTAACTATACCTTATAGCTGAAAAAAGCTTATTTGCTTATTTGTATAATCGCCCCTGTTAAATCCTTCCACAAAAACTTCCATTGATATAAATATTTTACGTCCTTTTTTTGTAACATATGGAATGTCCACGTTAAACACCACATGATCTCTTGTGTTGTTATCTTCCCTTTCCATAAGTTTCTCCAAAACCGCCACAGGCACTGAAAACTCTCCACTGCTCTCCATAAAATTAAGCTCAAAATTTGCCTCAAACTGGTTTTCACTTCGGTAAACACTGTCAATGTATACCTTGCCTATCTCTGAATTTTCCGCTTCCTCCAAAACCGGCTTAAGCCAATCCTTTTTTCCCATAATCATTACCGGATATACTCCGTTTACAATTCCAATTACCGCCTCCGGCATAACTGATTCTTCCTCTACCTCTCTTTCGTACCCCTCTAACAATTCCTGTTTTGTAATATTATTTATGGTAGATTCGCTTAACCCTGCCACGAAATTATCAATTTTTTTAAGTATAGGTTGCATAACTCCTATTCGCTCTAAGGACACCATAAATATGTTGTGAGCCCATGCATATTCCTGTGCATCTCTTGAAAAAGCCGTGGCACTAAAAAAGCACCCCGAATAAGTATACCTATCCGGGATATTTTTTGCTTCGCCTTTTATGGTATAATTTTTTTCTGAAATATCAGCCATTATGCCACCAAAATCCCTTATATGATTTAACTCTACCCTGTTTTTGGCATAATATTTATACTGACATATAATTCGCACCGGATATAAAAACGCTGTTGGCACATTTATCCTACCATAGGCATGTATGTCATGGTATCCGCTACGCCCCGGAACCTCCTCCTCTATAATTGATATATACCTGCTATCCTGCAATAATTTTTTTACCTTTTCCTCGAAAATATATTCCCTTGCCTGATGTTCCTTCATTCTTTTCTCCGTACATGTATAACACTAATCGCTACTTTTGTTTTCACTTTATTCTACTATGATTTAGGAACATTATCAAACTAATATTGTTATATTTTCATCAGCCTTTTAAAATTGAATATATACCATACAGTGAGAATCTTCCTGCCACACCTATTTTCATTTCCATTAATATTAGTGGCACTACCAAAATCAGCACTAATATAAATAATACCTGCATTGGCGTTTTCATTTTTCCCGAAACAAACAACACAACTGCCATTATAATTAAAAGTACTACGGTTTGAACCAATATCATTAAAGCTATCCAGCCTGCAATCGGTATTCCTATTGGCATTTTGCTGTACTCAGGAATGCTTTTAACTGATGCTCCGGGATTTTTTAAAGTATAACTTTGTGCTATTTTTATTATTCTAATAATTACGGTTAAAAGTGCCAGTATTATGGTAAATAATGAACAAATTACTACTTTATCCCTTATTATTTTAACTTTTCCTTTTGCCGTTGCTGATAATAATCCCCACATATATTTTTGCCTTTCCATTACCATGGTATTGTAAAACAAAAATATTATTGCCAGCGTCTGCAATAAAAATATATCCAAAATTCCGTCATCTTTAATCCCTAAAATATAAAGATAACCTGTGTCATAAACAAATTTGCCCTTTTTGCTTTTCACGTTGTCATATTGCTTTAGAACCCTTTTAAATGCCTGATAAAATGACACCTCACTATACAAATTATCTCTCAAAATATTTGCTTTTTCACTGTCAATCTGCCCTGTGTTTTCCATTTCGTCTACTTTTTTAATTTGTGCAAAAATCTTATCGTATCTTGCCTTTTCGGTTTTAATCAGTTCCTCCTTTTCCTGTGTTATATCCCCATCTAATTTGCACATTATACTTTTGTAATATTCTTCCATGGGACTTACATTATATTGTTTAGAAAATATTTTATATCCTATTAACATGGAAAAAATTATAAACACTATTAACCCACTGTTGACAATCATTATTTTGTAACATTCATGTCCCATCAGGTTCCCTGGTACCTTTTTTCTTTTATGCAATGTAATACCTGTTTTTACACATTCCATATTATTGAATTTCAAAAAAGAAATAACTGCTGCCAAAGTTCCTATAATTATGTAAACCAGTAAAACAATAAGGGACAATCGTGTTCTTGATACCGGCTCTCCGGCAATATTTAAATTTAAATATGCACCATATAAATTTTGAGTTTTTAATATTCCCACAAAATTCAGGTACTTAGCCCAGCTCCAGGTTGAGTATGCCGGAATAAGTCCATATGCCAGTGCTGCCACCAAAGCCACCAGCCCTCCGGCTAAATACATTGCAAATACATGTTTTGTAATAACTGCCACAAAAATTAAAATTGTTGATATGGCAAACATTACCATTGCCTTCGTAACCACTGATAAAACCATATATTGCCATACATTTATTTTAAGACAACTTTCCATATATCCATATACTGACTGGATACTTCGTGTTACATCCCCAAAACCTACCGTAAGACCATAAAAAATAATATTCTCTCCCACCAGCAGCACTGCAATAACAATACTGCAAATTAAGGACGTAAAAATTTTTGCCCCAATGCTTTTACCTCTTCCCCCTGCCGTGGCCCTGGTAATGTAAAAAAGCTTCTTTTCCTTTTCTTCATATATAAGCCCACCTGCCACAAGAAATACAGCCATAATTAAAATCAGGTCTATAATATTATTTTCCATGGCACCTTTTACTCCTTTAGAAGGGTAAAACTTCGTTTTTACACCATCCATTTTCTTATAATCCAAGGCGCTTTTGTCTATATTTTTGCTGGAGAAATCATTCCTTTTATTTTCTGCAAAAATAGAAATCTCATTTAAATCACTTTTATTGTTTTTCACTTTTTCAAGATACTGATGATAGGAATTTACAGCATTCATTTCTCTGTACATTTCCTTTACAAACTTATCTTCTGCATCTAAAGTATCCGTATATTTCAGATAATTATTTTCCTTGTACATCTTAGAATATTTCTGAAACAAATCAGGATTTTCCTTTAATTTGCTCTCCCCTATATTCTTTTCCATTCCCCCCATGGACTTTAGATTAGTTATTTCGTTTACAAAGTCTATACCCTCCATTTTTTCATACATATCCTTTACATATTTACTTTTTTCACCCTCTGACATTCCTGATATATCCCTTTGAAACGCCTTGTAGGCACTTAACTTTGGCTCCATTTCCTTCGGTAAATTTACATACCACAAAAAGAATATATTGATTACTGCTAAAATAATGAGTCCAATCCAAAAACTTTTTTTCTTTATAATTTTACCTGTCTCAAACAGTGTTAATCTAATCATGCTTTTCCTCATTTCCGAAAATGCTCATATACACATCTTCTAAATCCTTTGCATTATCATATTTTTCACATAAATTTTTAACGCTGTCTTTTTCTATAATGTTTCCGTCTTTTATTATAATTACTTCCTTTGCAATGGATTCAACATCAGAAACCACATGGGTAGCAATAATAATTATTTTCCCATCTGCCTGCCGGCTGATTTTTTCTCTTACCCTTACTCTTTCTTTCGGGTCTAATCCCGCCGTAGGCTCATCCATCACTATAAGTTTTGGATTCCCCATTAATGCCTGTGCTATTAATAATCGTTGTTTCATCCCTCCGGAATAAGCTCCTATAGATTTATCTATTTTGTCATTTAGATTTACATAATTTGTTACTCTTTCAATCTCACTTTTTAAATTCTTTTTGTCAATTTCCTTAAGAGTTCCCATATAACTTAAAAACCTTCTGCCTGTAAAAGTCTCATACAAACCCTGCTGCTGAGGAGCGTAACCTAAAATTCTTCTATATTCCTTTCCCATCTTTTCTGTATTTTTTTCATCCCATAATATTTCTCCCCCATCAGCCTTTAAATTGCCTGTAATAATATTCATAAGTGTAGACTTCCCTGCACCATTAGGGCCTAACAGTGCATAAACCCCTTCCTTTAATTCCATCGTTACTTCCCCAAGAGCTTTTTTATTTCCATAGGATTTGCTTATGTTACTTATTTTAAGCATTAATTTATACCTCCCGATGTAATCATTTTTATTGGCATCCAATTTTTCTTATTTTCATAAAAATCTTTCTTTTTAATTAATGCATAATTCTTTCCTGTTACATCCCATGAATCATCGTCATTATGGCTTCCCTGAATATTGTATACCACCAGATACATATCTTCTGTTTCTGCCATTATTTCAATGTCAAAATCTCCTGTTTCCGTTCTAAGCTTAAAAGGCATAACTTTTCCATCTTTTAAATTAACAAAGCATGCACCCATATCTCCCCATTCCATGCAAAAAAGTGCATCACTGTATTTCTCCACAATACAGTTTTCCTTTGTTTTTGCCAAAATGCTTTCTTTTTTCGTGTCTAAATCTATTTTCTTTATTTGGTTATTTTCATCTGTAGATAAATATAAGTATTTTCCTATTTGCTGATAAGTTGATTCCACCTTGTTTGAAAAGGAGCATACTTTTTCAAATTTTCCACTATTTACATCAATAACCCCTATTTCTGTTTTTGATTTGTCCAGCAATTCCCTTCCAAAATTGCTATCCTCAATATCCTTTTTCACCTCTGATTTTGTCAACTCATGGTCATAAACCAATCCTGACATCACCATTTTGGAGTCATAACAACCAATGCACTTCCATGAATCGCTTTTTTTCTCTCCAACATTTAAGTCACAAATCTCTTTTTCTTCTCCTGAATTTAAATCCAGCTTAATAAGATTCTTCTTTGAAACCACACTATAAGACATGGATTTATCAACCTTTTCGTTTTCTAACTGTTTCTTTATAAAGTACAAATCCGTTCCATCTGTCATTATCTGTGCCCCTAAATTTGTATTTATTTTAAATTTATGTACCACTTCCCTGTTAGAACCATCAGGATTCATTCTATATAAAACCGGCTGGTAATCTGTATTTTCTTCTATGGTACCGTACTGACCCTCCTGGTCCATAGGTTTATCCAATAAATATAAATAATCCTTAAACCAGAATAGAACCGTATCCTGCATTGCTGATGATATTACCGATGTACAATCCTCTGTATTATGCTTGCATCCTGCATTGCTGCACAAATAAACTTCTTTTTTTGTGGCATAATCCATATACATCAAATGATATGCGCCCTCTCCATTTTTTAACTGGGTGTCATCTGATTTATTAATGTAATAAAATCCTTTTTCGTTTGAACACCTATCTTGTTTTTCATCCTGGGAAACTTCTGTTAAGCTTAAGTCCCTCAAATTATTATTTTCATTTTCTGAACTATCCCTATTTTTTGAACTATCCCCATCTTTTAAGTTATTTCCACCCTTTAAACTGGTATTTGTTTTATTGTTTGTTATCTTATTTAATTCACTATTTGCTTTATTTTCTCCTACATTATCTGCCTTTCCACATCCCCAAAATTGGCATGCAAGTACAACTACCAATATTAAAATACCTAATTTCTTTAATTTCCTTTTCATTTCCTAATTTCAGAATTATGTAAACTATTCTGTATAACCTCCTTAATTTTATAAGGAGATTATATTTTTAAAAAGTCAAGAAATCGTCAAAGCTATTTTTATAATTACTTTGGCTCCACCATCTTTAATATTACTTAGTTCCATACTTCCACCATGTTTTGTTGCCAGAATTTCGCTTATTATCAGCCCCATCCCCATATGCTCATCTAAGCTGTTATTTAAATTAAAATATCCTCTTTTATTTTTTATTATTTTATCAGTAAATCCCGGGCCATCATCACTTATTGTAACTTTGAGGTACTTATCATCATTTTCAAAAATTATATCAATTTTGCTATTAGCGAATCTTACACTATTAGATATGATGTTTTCAACTATACGCCAAAGTATCTGTTTATCAATAATTACCTTTTTTCTTTCTACTTTACTTACCTCGTTTAATTCCAAACCGTTTTTCTTTACAATGATTCTAAAGTCTTCTCTCATCTCATTTATTAATTCCGTTAATTCACATTCTTTCCCACAAATTTCTATATCTTCTAAATTGTTAATGTCCCTTATTGAATCCGTATATCTTTCCAGCCTTTTTGCAGATTCAGCCAGATTTCCAATACTTTTTTCTAACTTTTCGTCCTGTATACCTTTCTTTTTTAAGTTTTCTCCCAAATATTCAACATACCCCTCAATAATAGCTATGGGATTTCTTAAATCATGTGCCACTGATGCCTGTAATTTTTTTCTTTCCTCTAGCATTTTCCACATTTTTCTATTATTATCTGCTAATTCCTGTCTCATTTTTTCAAACGAAGTACACAAATCCCCCATTTCATCTTTCTTTTCATAGCATATCTCAAAATCTAAATTCTGCATTGATATATTATTCACTGCCTCTTCCAAAATTCTAATAGGCTTACCTAATCTTTTTTTATAAAAAAGGAATCCGCATATAAGTATACCTATTATTGAATAAATCATAGGCAGTCCTACCATAGCTACTGAAGTCCCTGTATACAACTGCTTTTTCTTTGGGCTAAGTGCCTCATAACTGTTTTCCAGCTTGTTTACGGAATACCTGATGTTTTTTTCCCCCGGCTCACTTGTAGTAGTATTTCCTTTAACACTGCTTTTTCCATTACCTATTTTTAAAACATACTCCCATTTACCATTTGACTTGCCTTCCACATAAAAATAGTCATCGTCAGTTGATTTATTTTCTTCTTTCTTTTTTTTCAGTTCCTCTACTTCTTCCTCTCCAAAACAAAGTAACATGCTTTGCTTTTTTTCCGTACCATCATCATATACTTTTGTTATATTAAGATAAACTTTCTGTGAATCCGGCAATATCCATTTTCGCATTTTCATGCATCCCCCAATAGTTAATCCTGAAGCTACTACAACACACAAAAAAGTAATAGCTACTTCTCCTATAAAAGCCTTTCTCAATGTTGTTTTCTTTCTTAATTTTGATTTTTCTAACTTATTTTTTTTCCTTCTTTTCTGTTTCATTTCACCGTCCATGTTCTCTCACTTTCTTTTCTCTTCTTACATTTTTATTTTTTCCCGTTTCTTTTTCATTTCTTTTCACTTACTTATTTACTTTCTCCAGCGATATCCTATTCCCCACACTGTCTCAATAAATTCTTTATCAGTAAACTTTTCAAGCTTTGTTCTTATCTTTCTAATGTGTTCTTTCACAACACTACTATCTCCATCTGCATCGTATCCCCATACAGTTTCATATATTCTCTCCCTATCAAAAATTTGATTTGCATTGGACATTAAAAATTCCATAATATCAAATTCTGTTTTTGATAATATTATTTCATTTCCTTCATAATAAACTTTCCTCTGACTCATATTTACTGTTAATCCATCAGAATACATAAAACTTTGCTCAATTTTTTCTCTCTTCTCCCGTCTTAAATGTGCCTCCACCCTTGCACTTAATTCCATTAAGCTAAATGGCTTTGTCACATAATCATCTCCTCCGATTCTTAACCCATTAATTTTATCCTGCTCTGAAACTCTTGCAGTTAAAAAAATAATAGGGCATGAAACATATTCCCTTATCCTCTTACATAAAGTCAACCCATCCATATCAGGCATGTTTATATCAAGAAGTATAATATCAGGTTTATTATTTAATAATTTAATTCCATCCTCACCACTATTTGCAACAAGGCATATGTAGCCATTATCACTAAAATGTTGTGATAGTAAATCTGTTAACATTTTCTCATCATCTATTATCAATATCTTTAATTTCATAATTTCTCCATTCACTAATTTACATATTTTTTCATTTTATAATAAATTATAAATGTCAATAAACTGTCAACTATTATACATAAAGTATATTTTTTCCATTATCACATAAAAAAAACAGAAAATACAAGATTCATAATAAATCAGTATTTCCTGCTTATTTTTTTACATAAAAATGCCCAGTTCCGGAATCGAACCAGAGACACGAGGATTTTCAGTCCTCTGCTCTACCAACTGAGCTAACTGGGCGTCTCACAACAAAACTTATTTTAAAGGAAAATGGCTTTGCTGTCAAGCAGAAAATGCAAATTTTTTTAATAATATGAATTTTCGCAATAATTAGGAAAACATAGACGGGTCATTTTAGAGCAGGCATATGCCACATTGCCAGCGCAGCGCACAAAAATAAAAGTAACGTAAACCCAATTCGTTTAGTTTGAAACAGAATGGGCGAAAACTGTACATTACAAAGGGATTTCGTCCGGTTTTTACGGGAATATACTTCAATATGGGGTAGAATGGGTGAAATAGAGGTGAAATCAATCAGAATAACCCACAGAATCGGAAAAACCAGGGCGAAATGAGTAGAAAAAGGAAGATTTCGCCCAAAATCAATAGAAAGTCATTAAATAGTTAGAAAAAATGGGTGAAACCAGATTTAAATACCGAGGTTTCACCCATTGTGTGCATCAGTTAAATTGTAAAGTAATATGTTTTTTGACCTTGCTGTCGAGAGATTATGTTATACGGTAACGCATGTCAATACATTTGTATATCATGCGTATAGCAGGATAGCAG
>OLVP01000151.1_pt1 | contig 61561 bp, 57 predicted proteins | sample 1673281 | NCBI WGS metagenome assembly OLVP01 (sample SAMEA3178940, study PRJEB25190) | human gut metagenome | biome: human gut; feature: human-associated habitat; material: faeces | place: Austria | collected 2013
TATAATAAAAAAATAAATGCGTACTCACAAAAGTTGTAAGTACGCAATGCTTTCAATAACTATAACTTACGAAACGGTGTAGGATTACCGTTTCATAAATTTGCTTCGCAAATCACGCCATTTTATGGCTAGTCAACTACGATTTCGAAACACCTGATGTGTTTCAAAATCTATATATCACAAATTAGTTAAGAGCGTTCTTTAAAGCTGCACCAGCTTTGAATTTTGGAACCTTAGCTGCAGGAATTGTGATTTTTTCCTTTGTTGCAGGATTGATTCCCTGACGTTCAGGTCTTTCAGCTGCTTCAAATGTACCAAATCCAACTAACTGAATCTTTTCACCTTTCTTCATTTCTTCTACTACAACGTCTGTGAAAGCCTTAACTGCTTTAGCTGCGTCTGTCTTTGAAATTCCAGCTTCTTCTGCGATAGCTGCTACGAATTCTGTCTTGTTCATCGTTATTCCTCCTTGATAATTATCTTGATTATTAATGAGATTCTTCTCTCATCTATCTATAAAGTTTATACTCTATTTAATATCCTTTGTCAAGGAAAACTGCCTATTTTATGGGGAGGTTCCTTATTTCTGCCTTGTGTAAAATTTCATCTGTATATTCAAATGATACTCCTCATCAGGCAACAATATTCCCGATTTGAAATTCCTTTCATTTATGTGATTTGGAAAATATTGAGGTTCTAAGCAAAAAGCTTCTCTTTTCTGATATATTGCCCCATTTTTCCCTGATTCATTCTCCACAAAGTTTGCAGTATATAACTGTATTCCCGGAGTGTCTGCATATAATTCCATTACAATTCCCGACTTATCGCCATAAGCTGTGGCTGCCTTTACTAACTCATTGCCTTCTTTATCTATAACAAAATTATGGTCATATCCACTTCCAAATGCCAGCTGTTCATCCTGACAGTGAATATCCTTTCCTATGTTTTTTCCCTTTGTAAAATCAAATGGTGTACCCTGTACGTTTCTAATTTCGCCGGTAGGTATGGATTCTTTTGATTTCACCGGGGTAAAATATTTTCCATTTAGTTTTAGTACATGATTATATATACTGCCACTGCTATGACCATTTAAGTTGTAGTAGGAATGATTTGTAAAATTTGCCACTGTTGTTTTATCTGTTTTTGCCTTATATGACAGCTTAAGGGTGTTATCATCTAACAGTGTATATGTAAGGATAATCTCCATATTTCCGGGAAATCCCTGTTCCATATCCCTGCTTAATATCTTGAAAGATATGCTGTTTTCATTTTCTTCCCCGCATTTTTCCCACATTTTATGGGCAGTGCAGTTTTTTCCGCTATGAAGATTATTTTTTCCATCATTAGCTTCAAGTTTGTACTCTACACCCTCTATCCCGCATTTGGCATCTGATATTCTGTTGGCATTTCTACATACGTTTGCTCCAAAAAATGTATCAGAATTTTCATATTCCGCCCCGCTGTCGTAGCCTAAAACCACGTCCGTTAAAACATTATTTTTATCCTTAACTTCTATGGAAACCAAAGTTGCCCCAAAATCCGTGACTTTCACTTTCATTCCATTTTTGTTTTCCAACGTATATAACGTTGCAACTGTATTGTCTGATACCCTTCCAAACTCTTCTTTTTTCATTTTACTATTTTACCTTTCCACAGCTTTTTCTATTAACAAGTTTACATGCCATTTTTATTCTAATGGGTGCATTACGGCTTAAATTGGAATTTGCGAACAAAATATTTACACCATATTGTCCCATTTCATATGCAGGAGCATGTACCGTGGCAAGCTCCGGTGTGGAATAACGACATATGTCTGAATCATCAAATCCCATAACTGACACCCTTTCCGGTACATTAATTTTATAATCTCCCAGTGCCTTTATGGCTCCTATGGCAATCTGGTCGCTGGCTGCAAATACCCCGGTAGGCAAGTCTCCGGATTTTATTATTTCCTCCATCATTTCATAGCCTGAATCTACGGAATACATACCTGTTTTTAACCATTTTTCGTATTCATATCCACGACTTTCACAAAATTCACAGTAATATCTTTTTCTGTCATCTTCAAATTCCGTATTTTCATCCAGATATTCCATTCCTCCTAAAAATGCCACCTGTTTATGTCCCAATTCTTCAAAATATTCCATAACATCATAAACAGCCTTTTTAAAGTCCATTGTAATGGAAGATGCCAGATAATTTTTAACAGGCATGTCCAAAAATACTATATTATCTGTTATTTCTATTAATTCCTTTATTTCAATATCACTGAATTTTCCAATGCATATTAGTCCGTCGACACTTTCTAACTGTTCCAGATAATTAACATCAGTTTTAAAGGTTCTTACTATTTCCACGCTGTTTTTCAGGCAAAAATCTTCTACCCCTCTTCTAATGTCTAAGTAATAACTGTCCTCCATTTCCTGCTTTGGTGAAAACCATTGCAAAATTCCCAGCTTAAACAGAGCTTTGCTGGCTTTGGGTATTTTTTTATACCCCAGCTTCTTTGCCACTTTCATTACTTTCCGTTTAGTTTCTAATGAAGCTGATAATGTAGGATCATTGTTAAGTATTCTTGACACTGCCGATACACTTACTCCTGATTTTTCAGCTATATCCTTAATCGTTGCCATATATAACCTCCACGTTATGTATTACATCTTTTACAAGTATATATTATTTTTATAAATTTTACTAGTTTTTTTAAAAATTTAGTAAATATTTTCGTGAAAGTGTTGATTTTTTACTAAACTTATTATATATTTACTAAAAAGGATAGATTCGGAGGTACAAAATGATTAACTCAGGAGAAATATTAAGAAAATTTGAAAATAAAGAATTTGACGATGTATTGATAAAGCTTTACCCGGACAATAGGGAAGCCATTAATTATCAGAGAAAACGTTATACTGATATGATTAATAAAAGTATTTCTTTGTTTGGTGACACAGACGTTGAAATATACAGTGCTCCAGGAAGAACGGAAGTAGGCGGTAATCATACAGACCACCAGCATGGCGAGGTTCTTGCTGCTTCCATCAATCTTGATGCCATAGCTATAGTTTCTAACAATTCCCATAATAAGATTAATATATATTCCATAGGATATGCACCTATAGAAATTGATTTAAATAATATTTCCTACAACAAAGAGGAAGAAGGCACTACAACTTCCATTATTAAAGGGGTATTAAATGGTTTTACTAATTACGGCTTTAAAATCGGAGGATTTAACGCCTGCATAACCAGCGATGTGTTAAACGGTGCAGGTCTTTCATCTTCTGCTGCATTTGAAACCCTTATAGGCACTATTCTTTCAGGGCTTTTTAACAACATGACTATTCCTCCTGTGGATATTGCCATTATCGGTCAGTATGCTGAAAATCAGTTTTTTGGAAAGCCTTGCGGATTAATGGATCAGATGGCATGTTCAGTAGGTAATTTTGTTCACATTAATTTTAAGAATCCGGAAAACCCTGTTATAGAACAGGTTAATTTTGACCTGAATAAAGAGGGATATTCTCTTTGTATCGTGGACACAAAGGGTTCCCATGCTGATTTAACAGATGATTATGCCAGCATTCCTTATGAAATGAAGGAAGTTGCCGCTGCCATGGGTAAAAATTTGTTAGGTGAAATAAATAGCGAGGAATTTTTTAATGAAATTCCCGTGCTTTCTAAAAAAGTCAGCTCAAGAGCAATTCTTAGGTCAATTCATTTCTTTAACGAAAACAGACGTGTTCAGGTTGAAAGTAAGGCATTAAAGAATTACGAGTTTGAGGAATTTTTGCACACTGTAAAGGAATCCGGAGATTCTTCTTATAAACTTCTTCAAAATATTTATTCTCCAAAGGACGCCACAAATCAGCCTATTTCCCTGGCACTTACCCTTACGGAAAACTTTTTGGGTGATGACGGTGTGTGCCGTGTTCACGGCGGTGGATTTGCCGGAACCATTCAGGTTTTCGTAAAAAACAGTATTGTTGATGAATATAAAAAATATATAGAAAAAGTTTTTGGAACTGATTCTTGTCATATTTTATCCATTAGAAACGTGGGAGGTACCAAAGTATGTTAGATACATATATTAAACAATTAGTTACTTACGGAATAAGGAAAGATTTAATTAAAGAGGCGGATAAATATTACTGCATAAATACTATTATTTCATTATATAACAGGGATTATTTTTCAAATCCTGATATAGATAATGACCTTCCCTCTCTTAATGAAATACTTAAGTCTTTAACTGATATTGCAGTAGAAAAAAATCTCATACCTGACAGCATAACCTACAGGGATTTATTTGATACTAAATTAATGGGTTGTATCACTCCTATGCCTTCACAGGTTCAGGAGAATTTTAAAAAGCATTATGAAATATCCCCTAAAGCTGCAACAGATTTTTACTATAATTTCAGTTGCAATACTAATTATATTCGTTTAGACAGAATTGCAAAAGACTTAAAGTGGAAAGTTAATTCTGATTACGGAGAATTAGACATTACCATTAATTTATCCAAACCTGAAAAAGATCCTAAGGCAATTGCTGCTGCAAAGAATGTTAAGTCCTCTGACTATCCTAAGTGTTTTCTTTGTAAGGAAAATGAGGGCTATGCAGGTCATGTAAACCACCCTGCCCGGGAAAATCACAGGATTATTCCCTTAACTCTTAATGGTGCCCCGTGGTATCTTCAATACTCCCCTTATGTGTACTACAATGAGCACTGTATTGTGTTTAATGGTGAGCATGTTCCTATGAAGATAGACAAATCCACCTTTGTAAAGCTTTTTGACTTTGTTAAAATGTTTCCTCACTATTTTATTGGTTCTAATGCAGACCTTCCAATTGTTGGAGGCTCCATACTAAGCCATGACCATTTTCAGGGAGGAAATTATACTTTTGCCATGGCAAAGGCTTCATCCTTATATTCATTTAATGTAGAGGGATACCCTAATGTTTCCTGTGACATATTAAAATGGCCTTTATCAGTTATGCGACTTACTTCAGATTCCACTGAAGATATTATAGACTTAGCTGAACACATTCTTAATAAATGGCGTAGTTACACTGACAGTGATGCTTATATTTTTGCCAAAACAGGCAACGAGCTTCACAATACCATTACCCCGATTGCCCGTTTTAGAAATGGTAAATATGAGCTGGATTTAACTCTCAGAAATAATATTACCACTAAAGAGCATCCTCTTGGGTTATATCACCCTCACGAGGAGCTACACCATATTAAAAAGGAAAATATCGGACTTATAGAAGTAATGGGACTGGCAGTTCTTCCATCAAGGCTTAAAGAGGAAATGAATCTGCTGGCAAATTATATAATAAATGAAAAGGACATTTCCTCAAACAGTCACATAGCAAAGCATGAAAAATGGGTCAAAGACATTCTGACCCATAGAAATGACATAACATGTGATAATATATTTTCCGTTTTACAGGATGAAATAGGAAAAGTTTTCATAAAAGTTTTAGAAGATGCCGGTGTTTATAAGTGTACCCCTGACGGACTTACATCCTTTAAAAAATTTATAAACACCTTATAATATCCTCCCGGAACTATCCTTTTAAATACTTTTTATATTAATTTAAGGGATAGTTCCTTCTCATAAACAAATTTTATTTTGTAAGAAAATGTTCCCTGTTAGGGTACTTTTCTCTGTATGCAGATAAGGCTGCTTTCTGAAAAATCTCAAATTCCCTGTCTAAGTGAAACATATGAGGGGTATAAAAGGCAATTGCACTTATTTGTTCAGCAATCTTTTTTGCCACTCCTTCATCAGATAATTGCCCCAGACCAAACACAGCAGATGTAAATCCCCTTCCGTTTTTACTGGTTTCTATAAACTTTAAAAATACATTTTTCATTTCAAGAAACAAAATTTCCTGCTCCTTAGTGCTTCTTTCACAGGCATTAAACAGGTATAATCCATTGATAATTTCATATAGCTCTTTCTTTTTGCTTCCCCCTATATCCATTGCATTTCTTTCAGACAGACTTTTCATCTGCATAAGATAACCCATAAACAAATCTTTCTTAGGCTTTCTTTTTCCGTACCTGGCAATCCATAATTTTTCCATAAAAAGCCCTATTTCATCTTCTAATTTATGGTCATTTAAAATTTCCAGTCTTGCTTCCGGGTCTGTTTCATTATAAAACTCCCTAATCCATGTATCCTCCATATAAATCTCCTGTGCTCCTTATCTTCCTATAAAACTATCTACACTATCAATATCTACCTTTTTATACTGGGAAACATAATATTTGCCCTGATTTAAGTTGTGACCTTGCAAACTGTTTCCTTTAAAAACATCAACCACTAATTTTGCTATTTCCATAGCCTGGTCTTCTTTATCGTTGTACACTGTTCCCTGCATTTTCCCGTTTTTTATTGCCTCTAAAGCATCCTCTAACCCGTCAATTCCAAATATTATAGGCATCTCTTTCTTTCCGTACCCGGATTTTTTGTATGCGGCAACGGCTCCTAATGCCATCTCATCATTATTGGAAATAATCAGTTCTATTCTGTTTTTATACTGACTTATTAACTGGGTAACTCTGTTTTCCGCCTGACCTCTGTTCCAATCTGCAAACTGATAACTTAATTTCTCCAGGTCAATTCCATTTTGTATAATTGTCTTTACTGAGCAATCTGTTCTGCTTATGGCATCCTGATGTCCTGCTTCACCCTCTAATAAAACATATTGTATTTTGCCGTCTTTATTTTTATCCACATCCGGATGTTTCGCCAAATAATCTGCAACAATTTCTCCCTGCATAACTCCTGACTGCTCTGCAGCACAACCAACATAATATAGCTTGTCCCACTGCATAAGATCTTCCCTTACAGGCTCACGGTTAAAGAAAATTATAGGTATGTTATTTTGTCTGGCAAGCTTAATAATCTTCCCCGGTGCAGTTCTGTCCACCAAATTGACACACATTATATCGCATCCTGCATCTATCATTTCTTCAACTAATTCATTTTGATTTCTCTGGTCATCATCGCCATTTCTTCCTGACACAATTATCTTCATGTCATCACTTTCCATGGCCTTTAAATCTTCCTTAACCTTTTCTACCATTGCATTTATAAAAGGATCATCCTGAGTATATGTAACTATACCCACCCTTAAAATGTCATCTCTGCTCTTTTTCTTCTGACTACATCCTGTAGCGGTACATATAAGTACAATTCCCATTACAAATGCAATAACTGCCTTCTTATTTATTTTACTCATAAGAATATAAAAACCTTTCCATTTCATCAGTAAATAAATCTTTCTGATAAATTACTTTTACCTTAACATTGTAACTTTTCATTTCATAAAATAATTTGTTAAGCTTTTTAGAAATTTCCATAACACTTCTATAACCTATATCATAACTATCAATAGCAACAATACAATTTACATTTCCGTTATCTAACAAACTTATGGATTTTTCGCTGCTGCCTATACCGTATATCTGCGCTCCATTGTACAACCCGTTTTCACTGTTTGCTCCCAATTCATCTAAGGAATAATTGTCCATTGCCACCAGATAATCTACCTTTGATTTGGTTTTCACAATGCTGCAAATATCCTGGTCCCGTATTCCACTGTAAGTCCATGCCACCTTAATATCTGAATCTTCTATGGCATCCATAAGACCTTTGTATGTGTTGACAGTTTTTTCTTTTTCGTGCTGGTCTAAAATAACTCCTATTTCCTTTGTTTTTCCTCTGGCTGAATCATTAACAATGCTTTCTCCTAACTTGTAACCAATTTTATAATTGTCAGGCTTAATTACAGGATAACCCGATTTTTCCCCGTCATCTCCCATAAAAGCATCTTCCACTATAAATATAAATGGAGTATCGCCACAGATTTTCTTTATTTCATTTTTTGTGTTTGATCCGGGAGCCGGACAGATAATAAATCCCTCTGCCCCATTGTCAATCTGTTCTTTCATCAGTTCCTTTTCGTCCTGAAAGCTATAAATATCATCTGTGTTACATATAATTAAATGTAAGTTATTAACTTTTGCCGCACTTTTTAAACCATTTATTAACGAATCCCAGTTTTTATCACCGGAATTTTCCACAATAACTGCAATCTTTTTTTCCGGTGTTTCATGGTCAAATATTCTATATGTGAATAATACTGCCAACATACACAATATTATTTCCGTAATGAGAAAGGCCATCTTATTTTTTTTCATTTTCATCCTTCCTTCCTATGTTTTGATTTTCCAGATTTTTTCTGTTTTCTTCATTAAAAGGAATTGCAGGTATGTGAATGGTAACTTTTGTTCCTTCGTCTGCTTCACTTTCTACACTTAAGCCATATTGGTCTCCAAACATTAATTTAATCCTTGAATGAACGTTTATAACCCCTACTCCTGAACCATGCTTAGGGGTTTTACTATTATCCTTAAGTATATTCTCAACTACTTCCTCTCTCATTCCCATTCCGTTATCTTCCACGGTTATAAATATATCGTCATTTATTTTTTTACCTGTAACAACTATTTCGCCGTCATCTATATCAATGTCTCCCACACCATAATATATGGCGTTTTCCAGTATCGGCTGTATAACAAGTTTGACAATACAATAGTCGTTAATTTCATCATCCACGTCAAATCTGATTTTGAATCTTTCCTTATACCTTACCATCTGTATATTCATATAGCTTTTGCTATGCTGTAATTCATCAGATATTTTAATTATGGTTCTTCCCTTTGACAAACTTATTCTAAGTAACTTGGCAAGCTCAGAAATCATAAATACCGCTTCTTTGTTTTTACCGGCTTCAACCATCCATGTGATGGACTCCAATGTATTATATAAGAAATGAGGATTAATCTGGCTTTGTAGGGCATCCATTTCACTTTTTCTTCGTTCATTTTGCTGTCTTATGATTTCCTTCATTAAGTCCTCAATTTGCTCATAGGATTTTTGTACTGAATATCCTAAATCCCTGATTTCCGAGGAACCTCCAATATATATTCTGTTTTTGCCCCCTGCCTCGTAGGATTTTACTGAATCGTTAAGATTTAATATAGGTCTGGATATTTTTCCCGATACTATTTTGTTTACCACAAGAAGCATCATAATTAAGAAAATAATGGTTATGATAACGTAATACCTGAATTTATTTATGCTTATTGTCTGAATTTTATCAGGAACCACACCCACAACTTTCCATCCTGTATAGGCAATACTACTTATAATATAGTTTGCCCTGCCTCCATTGAGATTTAATTCATAGGTTCCATCTTCATAGCCTGCAATCCGGGTACTGTCTTCCGAAATAATTCCCCTGTCTATTTCCACCTTTCTTGGATGATAAATTAATTCTCCATCGCTGTTGCACAAATAATAATATATTCCATTTGTATCTTCATTAATTCTATCTAAAGCTTCTTCTATAATGGAATACTTCATATCTATAAGTAAGACACCACTAACCGGCGTTTCCCCATCATTAATATCTACGGAACGGCTTAGGGATACCACCCGGTAATATTTAAAAGCTCCGTCGGTAAATAAATTCTGTATATGGGGTGTGGAAAAATGGATGTTTTCAATTTCATCTGTGGCATTGGAAAACCAATCCTGTTGTTTTACATGGGCATTTTCTTTCTCTGATGCTACAGGTTCAGCTGCAATAAGCTTTCCGGAAGTATCATATAATGCCATACTTTGTATTTTGTCCGAATTAATTTCATATAATAAACTAAACTCTTTATTAAGCATTTGGTCTGATACATCATATTGCTGAACAATATTATAGTTTGCCACATTTGAAATCTGCCTGATATCAAGAAGGTCTCCGTCTATTTTATCTACTACACTATCTATAATGTCTTCTGCACCGGACACAGATGTCTCCTCCGCCGAAATCTTAAATCTGTTATAAATAAGCAGTCCCATAATTATAGTAGTAATAATCGTTAATGTGGTTAAAACTGCCATAATAATAGACTGAATATCAAATCCCACCGTTCCTTCACGAAAAGACCTTATGCCACCTTTTTTATTTTTTCCGTCTGTTTTTTTTATTTTATCCACTATTGCCATATTTCCCGTAATTATTTACCTAATTTCTCATTTCTATATTTAGATGGAGATACTCCATATTTTTTCTTAAATACGTAACTGAAGTAATTGGCGTCGGTATATCCCACCATTTCAGCTATTTTGTAGCTTTTTTCATTTGTATCCATTATTAATCCTGCAGCAATTTCCATTCGGTAATCTGTAAGATATGTAACAAAGGACTTACCTACTTCCTTTTTAAACACAGATGAAAAATATGAATTTGATACTCCCATTAAAGAACATACTTTATCTAAGGATAAATCCGGTTCCATATATCTGTCCCTTACTATGTTCTTTCCGTCATTTACTAAACTCATGGACTTGCTGTTTCGGACACTTTTTAATTTGCCGCTTACACCTAATGAACAGTCAATTAACCATGATTCCAAGGTGTTTTCGTCCATTTGGGGAACATTTTCATAGGGGTTATCTATTCCATTTAAAAAGTCGTTAAAGTCCATAAAGTTGTTGGCACAAAATCTGTAAAATGCCCCTACCATTTCCATTATTACTAAATTGTACTGGCTGACTGTATTAGCATTTTTGTGTAATTTTTCTATTTCCCTGCTAACTGCATCTTCTATGGATTTACTGTTTCCTAAATATATTGCCTTAAATAAATCATGCATTTTTGAATCTTCTGACTGTATAGTCATGTTTTGCTCATTAGGTGCAATTTCTTCTATATTAATTGCCCTGTTGGTTCCATATAAAACCCTGTATGATACTGCCTCTCTTGCTCCTTCATAAGAACTGTTTATGTTTAATATATTATCACACATTCTGCCTATACCTGCTGTAACCACGGCACCGATAACCCTGTTTACCCATTTGCAGAATTTGTCACAAATATCCGTAAATTCCACCATTTTTTCTTTAGAACTTAATTCTACAATTAATACCGTATTTCCTAAATAAATAAATTCCCTGCAATTTAGTCTTTCGGCAATTCTTTCCTTTATTTCCCTTTCAACAGACATAGACAGTAACAAAGGTTCCATATTTTCAGGAACATTATGGGTAGATGTATGGAAAATCGCACAACAATAATATGGCCCCCTAAAATCAATTTTATAGGAATCCACAAATTTTGAATATTCCCCTTCATCAACTCTTCCTTCAATTAATGAAACAAATAAATTGGTCTGAAGTATTGGAAGTACATCATTAAAATAATTCTCAAGTTTCTGAACATTTAATTTTTCTTCTCTTTCTTCATCTAATGAATTTTTTACCCTTTTTAAACATTCAGTTAATTCCTGGGAATTGATGGGTTTTAACATATATTCTTCAACCTCAAGATGAACTGCTTCCTTTGCATATTCAAATTCATCAAATCCCGTAAATATAATAATGTGAATATTTCTGTAATCATCATTAAGCCTTTTAGATAACTCAAGGCCATCCATATAAGGCATCTTAATGTCAGTAATAACCACATCCGGCTGTGTCTTTTCAACAAGCTCTAATGCCTTTACTCCATTAGTTGCACTGCCAACTACCTGAAATCCCAGCTGGTCCCAGGCTATTTTTTGTTTAATTACATCAATAACTTCTTCTTCATCATCTACTAGAATGACCTTATATTTATCCATAATACTTTCCTTATTTAATAGTTATTTTATCCTGTATTTCTATTTAATTATTATAACAAACAATTAAATCAAATAAAATAATTAATGCTAAAATCGTCCTAACTGCCCTTAGACAATTAGAACGACTTTTAGCATTTATCATTTAAAAAATTTTATTACTTTTCCATTATTTCTTCTGTACATATTTAAGGCAGTCAAGTGTTACTGCTGCAAGAATAATGATTCCTTCAAAAATAAACTGAAGGTTTGTATCAATTCCAAGAATTGTAAGTGAATATGTAAGAGATGTAAATATAAGAACACCTGTTACAACACCTGAGATTTTACCAATACCACCTGTAAATGAAACACCACCTACTACGCAGGCTGCAATGGCATCCATATCCCATCCTTGTCCGTAAGCTGCACTACCGGAACCAACCATTCTGTTACATTCAAGCCATGAACCGAATCCATAAAGGATACCTGCAAGAATGAAAGCTCCCATTGTAACTTTAAATACTGATATACCGGAAACTGATGCTGCTTCAGGGTTTCCACCTACTGCAAATAAGTTCTTTCCAAAGGTTGTCTTATTCCAGATAAACCATACAACTGCTATTGCAACTACTGCCCACAAAATAATTGTTGGGAATCCTCCCAGCTGTGGAATAAATATATTTGGAATTGCCGGATCAATGGCACCAAATGAAACACCCTTTGTTGCATAAGTTACAAGACCAAATATAATAAGCATGTTAGCCATAGTTGATATAAACGGATGCATCTTAAACTTCGCCATAAAGAAACCTGCAATCATTGCAAAGCATGTTGTAAGAATAATACAAACAACTAAAGCAAATACTGCTCTTCCAGCAGGTGCCATATTGGAGAAATCAAATATATGTCCGAATACACCACCTGTGTTAATGCCATTATGCATTATAATTGTTGAAGCAACCATGCCCATACCAACCATACGTCCAACAGAAAGGTCTGTTCCTGTTAAAAGAATCAATCCTGCAACTCCAAGGGCTAAGAACATTCTTGGTGATGCCTGCTGTAAAATATTAAGTATGTTTGTGTATGTAAGAAGCTGTGTATTTTTAACTACCGGTGTAATTGCACATAATGCAATAAAAATCAAAATAATTACAATATACAAACCGTTTTTGTATAAAAACTGTGATAAATTAAATGTATATTTATAATTCTCCATTCTCTGCTGCATCTTCTGGGCAAATGTATACTTTGATGTACGCAGCAAATCAATTAAATGATACTTATGCATATATGCATCATGTTTTCTGTCTTTAATTTCCTGACATTTTGATTCATGAGTCATCTTAGCATCATATAATTTATTTTTATAAACATATTTTTCGTCTTTAATTTCTTCTGAATCTGATAATTTGCTTAAAGCAGCTTCATGTTCCTTTTTTAATTCAGCACAAACTTTTTCATAATTTGTTTTTTCAACTGCTTTTTCACTTTCACAACTAGCTGAAACTTTACTGTAATACTGGCTGTCATAATTTTTTGAAAGATATTCTTCTGCCTGGGCAATAAGCTTTGAAACTTCATTCTTGTTTGAGCTTTCAACTGCCTTTGCCTTTTCTAAAGCCTTTTTGTCACTTTCAATAATTTTTGCCTTTTCTTCTTTAGTTAAATTCTTGTTTTCCTTTACAATTGCCATGTGGTTCTTTAAACTTCTGACTTTATCTGAACCATCTGCACGTAAGGAATCTATTTGTTTCTGTATTTTTCCAACATATTCATCTATCGGCTTAAGAAGCTTTTGTTCTTCATCAACCGAAAGAATAACACCTTTCTCTGCCATATTAAAATACTCCTCTCTCCTACAAATATTTAGCACTAAGCCTTAATAATTCTTCCTGATTTGTTTCATTTGTATTAACTATTCCTGCAAGATGTCCATTAGACATTACGCCAATACGATTTGTGATTCCTAATATCTCCGGCATTTCAGATGAAACAACTATTATTGTTTTTCCCTGTTTAGCCATATTAATAATCAACTCATATATTTCATATTTTGCGCCAACGTCAATACCTCTGGTAGGATCATCCATCATAAATACATTTGGTGAACGTTCAAGCCATTTACCAAATATTGCTTTTTGCTGATTTCCTCCTGAAAGATTTGAAATCATATCATCAGGTCCCATACACTTGGTGTGCATTACCTTTATTTCCTCTGCTGTTGCACGAACCATGTCATCCCTTGATAAAGCAATGCCTCTCTTATAATGATTCATGTTTGCAATGGTAGTATTAAATGTAATATCTCCTTTTAAGAAAAGACCGTTTGCTTTTCTTTCTTCCGTTATTAAAGCAAATCCATGATCCATGGCATCTTTAGGTGATGAAAAGTTCATTACTTTTCCATCATACATTATATTACCTGCTGCTCGTGTTCTGACACCAAATATAGTTTCAAGGAGTTCTGTACGACCGGCTCCAACTAAACCGTATAATCCAAATATTTCACCTTTTCTTATATCAAAAGAAATATTTTGAAGTTTTGGTGCATATTTTGTAGAAAGATTTTCCACTGAGAAAATCACTTCTCCCGGTTTGTTGTCTACAGGCGGGAATCTGTTATCTAAGGAACGACCAACCATAGCCGATATCAGCTCATTCATATTTGTATCTTTGCTGTCCTTAGTCATTACCAGACTTCCATCTCGTAAAACAGAAATTTCATCACATATCTCAAAAATTTCGTCCATCTTATGGGATATATATATTAATGAAATTCCCTGACTTTTTAGTTGTCTCATCATTTTAAACAACTTTTCTACTTCCGGTGCTGTTAATGATGATGTAGGCTCGTCAAGTACGATTACCTTTGAATTATATGAAATAGCCTTTGCAATTTCACACATCTGTCTCTGGGACACAGACATTTTCTTCATTGGCTGTGTCATATTAACAGTTATTCCTAATTTTCTAAATAAATCGGAAGCTTCTTTTTTCATTCTTCCTTCGTCAACCATGCCTAATGAGTTTTTAGGATATCTGCCTAAAAACAGGTTGTCAACAACGCTTCTTTCGAGACACTGATTAAGTTCCTGATGAACCATGGCAACCCCGTTTTCAAGAGCATCTTTTGGACCGGAAAAATTAACTTCCCTTCCGTCTAATATTATTGTTCCTTCGTCCTTTTGATAGGTTCCGAAGAGACATTTCATCATTGTCGATTTACCTGCTCCATTTTCACCCATAAGGCCCATTATTGATCCCGGTTTAACATTCAAATTAATATGTTTCAGAACCTTATTTCGGCCGAATGATTTACTCATGCCGTTAATCGACAGGATGTATTCATTCTTATCTTCCACCATATCTACACTTCCTCTTTCTTTTTCAAAGAAGGGAGGCTTTATTTCGCCACCCTTCCTGTTAATTATTTCAATTTACCTTTAACTCTATTTTGAGAGAATTGATGTATATGAAGCTGCATTATCTGTTTTAACCATGTTAATTGCGAATGCATCATATTCACCCGGATTACCTAAACGGTTAGTAATATTTGATTCCGTCTGTCCGTCACCACCAATATAATCTACCTTAAGGTTAAGAAGGTCATCATACTTTTCAAGTAATGGCTGGTATGTTGAGCTAAGGAAGTTGTCTGATGCATTGTAAATGTTAAGCCATACTTTCTTTTCTGCGCTCTTGCTTGAATCAAGCTTTTTTGAAACCTTGTCGTAAATCTTTGTTGAATCTGTAAAATCTTTGTAGTTGTCAGCTGTTACGGCAACGTTTAATGCGTAATATGATCTTTCTTCTTCGCTGTATCTGTAATCTTCATCCTTTGTAAGGCTGTTTCCTGCATCGTCAGGTGTTCCAATTCCTGTATCAATATCTACACCATCAAGTGCATTACGGAGAACTCTAAGTGTAAGGTATGCCTGAACATCAGCATGCTGTGAAATTGTTCCGCCGTATCCTTCTGCTATAGCTGCTACTGCATCGCTGTTAGCATCATATCCAAATGTTGGAACCTTGTTGTCCTTAGCCCATGCATTAAACATTGACATTCCCATACCATCATTATTTGATACAACTACATCAATCTGTTTGCCAAATGAAGCTGTCCATGTTCCAATGGCATTTCCTGCTGTTGCTGCATCCCATGTTGCACCGGCTGAATTCTTCATTTCCTGTGATGCTAACTCTCTGACTGTATATGTCTTTCCATTAACTTCCAAAGTTGCATCCTGTACAGCTTTTGATTTGCCGTCTACGTTGGTTCCTGCCGGTGATGAATCAACACTTCCGTCTTTCTTTACAGCTGTTCCGAGAGCTGTACGAACACCACATGTACGTGCGATTGAATCATTGTGTCCGATATCTCCGATAGCAAGAACATAACCGATTATTCCGTCTCCATTTCTATCGATTTTGTCGATGTTTGCCTTAATGTAATCTAATACCATCTGTCCCTGAAGTTCTGCACCCTGGTTAGCATCAAATCCTACATAATATGTATCTTTGTTGAAATTAAGTGCTGTTGTGTCAAGAGCGCCTGTGGAGCTGTTTGACGGCTGACGGTTAAACCAGCATAATGGCTTATCCTTATTTGCCACTGAACCGGTTGAAGTTCCTCCTGAACTTCCTCCTGATGATCCGCAGCCTACCATTGACATTCCAAGGGCTGCTGCAACTAAAACTGTTAAAAACTTTGATCTTCTCATCTTAATATTCCTCCTATTTGTTAATATTGTTGTTTTTTCCCTGTCTTTATTGACTAACTTTATTATAATTTCATTTCTTTTTAGAAAAAATAGAATATTTTTAGGTAAATTATCAAAATTTTACTGTTTTTTAACAATTTTTATAGATATTTTTACTAAAATCGTTTTTATGTTAAAGGTAAAAAAATAGTATTCATGAAACTAAAGTTTAAAAAGTCTTTAATTTCCGAATACTATTTTTTAGTTATTTATTATGCTAATTACATTAAACTTATATTATCAATAGCTTCTCTTTCTTCCTTGGAAAATTCTGTATTATTTATGCATCCAATGTTATCAAGAATCCGTGACGGTCTTGAAGCTCCTATTAGCACGCTGGTAATATCACCATCTCTCAAAATCCATGATAATGCCATTTGAGCTAAAGTCTGTCCTCTTTTTGCTGCAATTTCTCTTAATGCCTTAACCCTGTTTATTTTTTCTTCAGTTATGGCATTTTCTTTAAGGAAACGTCCATCTGTACGGACACGGCTGTCCTCAGGGATACCGTTAATATATCTGTCTGTTAATACTCCCTGCTCTAACGGACAGAATGTTATTACTCCTATTCCATTAGAAGCAGCATAATCTTTTAATCCGTCATTTTCTATTGTTCTGTCAAAAATGGAATATCTTCTCTGATTTATTATAAAAGGTGTTCCATATTCGTTAAACAGCTTAACAGCTTCCATGGTCTGTTCTCTATTGTAATTTGAAATACCTATGTACAAAGCTTTACCGCTTTTTACAATTCCGTCTAAGGCTCTCACTGTTTCCTCTAAAGGCGTATTAGGATCAGGTCTGTGATGATAAAAAATATCAACATAATCCAGTCCCATTCTTTTAAGACTTTGATCAAGACTTGCCACAAGATATTTTTTACTTCCCCCATCACCGTAAGGTCCCTGCCACATACCGTATCCTGCCTTGGTAGAAATAATTATTTCATCTCTGTATGCATCAAGCCCTCTCTTTAATATTCTTCCAAAGTTTTCTTCTGCTGCTCCTGCTACAGGTCCGTAGTTATTAGCCAAATCAAAGTGAGTTATTCCATTGTCAAAGGCGGTATAGCACATTTCTGTCATGTTATCAAAATTTCCGTTAGAACCAAAGTTGTGCCATAGTCCCAGAGAAACCTGTGGCAACATTAATCCACTGTTTCCGCACCTTGAATACTTCATTTTTTCATATCTTTTTTCATCTGCAATATGCATATTTTCATCCTTTCCGTGTAAATATACACTCCTGTCACGTTTATTATTAATGGTATTTTGTCACTTATAAATATTTTTGTCAATTTAATATTTTTTGCTGTTATCACTTATATTTTTTCAATTACTCCTTATTATTTATATTGCAAATAAAAGCCCGGAAACTGTTATTTACAATAGTATTTTCTAGTCTTTACTAGGTTTATAACAATTTCGGGCTTTTATAATATTTTATGCTTCCATCTGGCGTCCGAGAAATTCAGCCGCCACTCCTGCTAACTTCTGCTCCGTGACACTTACCTTCTGCTTTTCATCCTTTGAAAGAATGATTACGCTTCCTATTATGTCACCTTCACATATTATTGGATAAATAATCTGATCCATCTCAGGTGCTTCCATACCTTCAACTATTGGTATAGCCTTTTCAACTCCATTTTCTGTGGTAAGATTTTCCCTTGCTTCTAAGAGATTTTCTAATTCCTTACTAATTCCTCTGCCTATTAATTCCTTTTTGGTTCCTCCTGCTACGGCAATTACCTGATCTCTGTCAGTTATCACTATACGATATCCTGACACCTGTGCAAGACTTTCCGCATATTGCTTGGCAAAACTGTCAATTTCACCTATTGGAGAATATTTTTTCAGAATTATTTCTCCTTCTCTATTAGTAAAAATCTCCATGGGATCACCTTCTCTAATTCTAAGAGTCCGTCGGATTTCCTTAGGAACTACAACTCTTCCCAAATCGTCTATTCTTCTGACTATACCTGTTGCTTTCATATACCCACTTTTCCTCCATTATCAAATTTATAGTGATTTTGCTTTTTCTTATGTCTGGCAAAATCCCGTTTTGCTAAATAAAAGCTTTGGAGTTATTATGTGGAAAAATTAAGAAAATATTCTTTTATTGGAGTTTTGCATTTTCCGATGCTTTCACCAACTCCACGTTCATTTCCATAAGCCTGTGCAGTATCGATATGCATGTATCCCAAATCTACTGCTGCCTTTACTGCCTCTGCCACTTTGTCATCATCTATAAACCACGTTCTAATGCCCTGCGCTTTAGCAGCAAACCTTCATTAGTCAGGGTAATGCTGTGACCACCTCTGTTAAACAGCTTTACCCCAAGTTTCTCTTCTAAAGCCGCCAGCTGTCTTGAAAGGGTAGGTTGTGTTATATTAAGCTGCTTAACCGCTTTGGTAAAACTTTGCTCTTTTGCCACCATTAAAAAATATCTTAATACTCTCAAATCCATAATGTAATTGCCTCCCGGTAATTTAACTTTATTTTACCCCATTAGTCCAGTTATTTACTTCCTCATCTGTGACATTTCCATCAAAACGCTTTCCTGCGGCAATGTTTACATCGGGATATAATTTTTGCAAATCACTTACACTTTGTTCAATTCCACTGCCACCGGAAGTACAGAATAAATACACTGTCTTTCCCTTTAAATCGTAGCTTTCAAAAAACGTCTGTATTATTCTCGGTGCCGTTCCCCACCATATAGGGTATCCTATATAAATAGTATCACTATTTTCTACTTTGCTTAAGTCATTTTTAATTTCCGGTCTGGAGGACTCATCCTTCATTTCCTTATTTGCACGACAATCATCATTGCTGTAATCTATATCATCAGAAGTATATTCCTCCTTTGGAATGATTTCCATGGTATCTGTTCCCAATGTTCCGGCAATTTTTTGTGCAACATTTCGGGTAGTTCCTGTTACTGAAAAAACAATACTGAGATATTTTTTCCATTTTCGGCGGTTGTATTACCTTCAGTTTCACTTTTCTCAGTTGTAGAATTTTCTGTTGTAACCTCCGTACTGTCTGAGATTTCCTCCGTTGGTTTCTTTGTTTCTCCACAGGCTGCTAAAGAAATCATAAACACAACTGCCATAATAATTGTAACTAATTTTTTCATTTAATTGCTCCTTTCAAAAAATTTAAATTACTTTATCTTCTAATGCGTAAAAATTCATTATAACAGGGGTAATGGCAAAAATAAACCAATACAGTTTCCCGCTACATTTACTATATTTGCTACAATTGATATATACATAGTGGTGCTGGTTTTCCCAAAGCTTCTGTAAAGTGCTGCACCTGCATTCTTTTACGCTCAGCTTCTCCTTATCCCCTTCCATTAATAACAGTTCTTCTGCACTGATTTCCTTTAACATGTCATGTTTTATAATCTGCCTTCCCCCATATATGGCATAGTTAAACACATCTGCAAATCTCACGTTATCTGACATGTACTTTTTGGTTGCTATATCCTTATTTTCCATATAACACCCCTCGTATAATAAAAACTTCATTTCCATGCTCTTTTATTATTTCCGTTAAATCATTAGTTTTAATCCAGATTGTAGCTGTATTATCGTTTGGATGAACCCCTACGATTCCGGGACATTCAAAAAAACTTTCTTCTATAAACACCTTAACTTTCCTGTTCTGGTCATTTAATACACCAAAGGGTGTTACTGAACCGGGAGTCAAACCTATAATAGACTGCATATCATTTTCTGATGCAAAGCTTAACGGTCTGGTATTATACTTCTTTCTAAAATCTTTTAAATCTACTCTTCTGTCACCTTTTATCGTAATTAAATAATAATCTCTTTTCTTGTCATCCCTTACAAAAAGATTTTTTGCATCCGCTGTGGGGTAGGGCATTTCCACATCTGCCAACTCAGCCATATTATATACAGCTTTATGGTTTGTAATTTCATACCATATATTTTTTTCATCTAAGTATTTGTATATTTCCTGCTTATTCATTTAATAATGTCTCCTTTTATCATCGTACACTAATTTTACCTACATTCATTAAACTTTTCCAATACTTTTTACTTCCTGCTACACGTTTATATGATTTACATTTAATCTTTTTCATGTTATAATACTTCAAATTTGAACTATTCATTTTTGTACTTATATATTGGAGGATGTATTATGCGAACAGGCATTGAATTTGCACATAAAATTTCTTTAGCTTACTCTGCAATGTGTAAGCCCCTATGCCATCAGATAAATTTACCTCAGACAGCATTTGATATTCTGATGTTTTTATCCAATAATCCGGAATTTACCACTGCCCGAGATATTGTTGAAATCAGAAAAATCAAGGCAAATCTTGTATCCGTCAATGTGGACCGGTTAGTAAATGACGGATATCTTATCAGAAAAGAGGTGGAAGGTGACCGACGCAAGCACCAACTTGTATGCACTCCTAAGGCAGATGAAATAATTAACATGGGACTTATTCTTCAAAAAAACTTTGTAGACAGGATTTTCGAAGATATAGATGAAGAAACTAAAGATGCCATTTACAGTTGCATTAGCAAGATGAATTCAAATCTCAATGAAATTTTAGAGGAGGTTCAATAAATGGACATTTTAATAACATTTGTAGTAACATTTTTTGCAGGAATGGGTGCAGGACTTGGAACCGGTTTTGCAGGAATGAGTGCAGCTGCAGTTATCAGCCCAATGTTAATTACATTTCTTGGCATGGACCCATATATGGCTGTGGGAATTGCTCTGTCATCAGATGTTTTAGCCAGTGCTGTTTCTGCCTATACATACGGAAAAAATAAAAATCTTGATATAAGAAACGGACTTATTATGATGATTGGCGTTTTAGCATTCACTGTTGTAGGAAGCTATATTTCAAGCCTTGTTCCATCTACAACCATGGGAAACTTTTCTGTTTTTATGACCTTTCTTTTGGGAATTAAATTTATTGTAAAGCCTGTTATGACAACCAAAGAAGCAATGGCCGATGTTCCTGCCAAAAAGCGTGCCATTCAGTCAGTTATTTGTGGAGTTTTAATTGGATTTATATGTGGTTTCGTTGGTGCCGGGGGAGGTATGATGATGCTCCTTATTTTAACTTCAGTTTTGGGATATGAACTTAAAACTGCCGTGGGAACCAGCGTATTCATTATGACATTTACAGCATTTACCGGTGCTGCCTCACACTTTGCCATTGGAGGTGCCCCTAATGTAACTGTCTGGATTTTGTGTATTATATTTACATTATTATGGGCAAGAATTGCCGCCGTGTTTGCCAACAAAGCTACGCCAAAAACCTTAAACCGTGCCACAGGTGTTATACTTGTTATACTTGGCATTGTAGTTATGGCATTTTCAATGTTTGCATAATTGTTGTAAAAGTGTCCCTCAATTAAATTTGTAGGGACACTTTTTACTATATTTATAAATTACATATGGCATATAGTGGTATATTTTCCATCCACTCCTGATTAATGTACTTCATTGTTGAAAATCTGACTGCAGTATCCGGGCTATACTTATCACAAAATGCTTTTAAACTCTTTGATTTAATGTTACAAAATTAGTATATCACATTTTTTCGGGTGTATACCTGATATCACCCTATCCTGTATACTCCTATTTTTTTTTTATTCTACTGTATATGTTGTGATGATTGTATCCTCATCTTTATTTAAATATTTTATCCTAATATGAATTCCCCATTATCTCCAACTGTTACCTTTGTTTTATAAAATGCCTTAACTCCTTCTAACATATATAGTGCATCTTTTGTACCGGCTGTCTCATATGGCGAATGCATTGCCAACTGGGCAAGCCCGATATCTACCGTATTAATAGATATGTGACTGTTTGCTATGTTTCCCAGTGTTGAACCACCGGGAATATCTGAACGGTTTACATAAGTTTGGGTTGGTACTGCTGCCTCCTTACAAATTTCTTTAAACACTGCTGCCGACATTCCATCTGTGGTATATTTTTGGTTTGCATTGTACTTTATAACTATTCCATTATTCATATAAGGTCTGTTAGTAGGGTCTGCCTTTTCCATATAATTAGGATGAACACCATGGGCATTATCCGCAGATAACATAAATGACCGGGAATATGCCCGAATCATATCTTCTCCACTTATTCCCATACACAAACCGATTCTATTAAGAATATCTGACAAAAACGTAGAATCCGCCCCTTGCTTTGTTGTACTACCGACCTCTTCATTATCAAAAATGGCACAAACCGTAACGCTATTGGAATCAGACCCATCTGCGGCAATATGCGCCTTCATACAACTATAGGCACACATAATATCATCAAGCCTTGGTGCTGACATAAATTCACAATTACATCCTAAAATAGTTCCCTTTTGTCTGTTATATAAAAACAAATCTGAACTAACTATGGAATCCTCATTTACTCCGGCAACATCTGCCATTACTTTATAAAAAATTCCCTTAGATGTCAGTTCTCCAAACAGTGGAATCATATCTTTTTGAGGATTATATTTGACCCCCGTGTTGGCTTCTCTATTCATATGGATTGCCAGATTCGGAATAATACACAAATCCCTTTCAACATTTACCAACACTGGTTTTATTTTCATTCCATCCTTAACAATAATACGTCCTGCCACTGACAACGGTCTGTCAAACCACGGTGCCATAAGCATTCCACCATATTTTTCCACATTTAATGAAATGTACCTGTTGTCTTCTACCATTTCCGGATTTTCCTTTATTTTAAATGCCGGTGAGTCACTATGGGCTGCTGCTATTTGAAAATTTGAAATCTTATTATTCTTTGGTATACAAAATGCAATTATTGAAGAGCCGTTTCTTGTAACATAATATTTTTCTCCCGGTAACAAATTCCATTTATCCTGCTCATTTAATTTTGAATATCCGTTTTTTTTAAGCATCTCTGCAAAATTTGCCGTCACATGAAATGCACTGGGACTTTCATCTATAAACTCCATAAGTTCCTTTGAAAAATCAATAAATCTGCTTCCTTCCATAAATGCCTCCATATAACTTATCTAAAAGTTAATTTATTATCTCTAGGGTATCCCTTCCCACTTTGCATGTCAAATACAAAATTTTCACTCCGGCTTCTTTTGCCTCCTGTAATGCCACACCAAATTCAGGGTGAGTATCTATATTAGGACGTACTTCATTAATTCCTTCCATCTGAATCACAAATGCTACTGCACATTCATAACCCGCCCTTTTTGCCTTAATTAATTCTCTTAAATGCTTAACTCCCCTTGTGGTAGGTGCATCAGGGAAATATCCTATTCCATCTATTTCCAAGGTGCATCCCTTTACTTCCATAAGATATTCCTGATTTCCTTTTCTCATATAAAAGTCAATTCTGGAATCTCCGTATTTATACTCCGGCTTAATGTAATCATAATCCTTTGTTTCTAACCACTCTTTCACTACCTTGTTTGGTGCCTGACTATCCATATTAATCCAACCAAAATTTTTCTTATATACAGCCACTAAGTCATATAAAGTCTTCCTATTTGGATTGTCAGAAACCTCCAGCCTTACAGGAGTTTTAGGAATCAACAATTCCTTACAACGCCCTGTATTTTTTACGTGCACGGTATTTACAACTCCTTCTATATCAACATGGGCAATAAACCTGTTAGGACGGTCAATAAATATTCCCTCAACAATTTCTCTATACTTCACCGGATGTTCCTCCATATATATTCTAATTCAATTCAATATATTTTGCATAGGAATATGGTATAACTTCTCCCTGATTTGTCATAGTGTACCCCTTTTCATTATGAGAATAATTAGAGATTTCAACAGAACCATAATTTTTAAATTTATTATATACTCTTTCCAATACCTCCAATTCTTTTTCTGACAGAACATTTTTGGGAACCTCACATTCCGGAATAACCTCATGGTTTTCGTACCCACCCTCATATTCAACTTCTATATGTGCAACATGCGTAGCAGACATTGTTCCAAATAATAAATCAAAATTTTGAGGAACGGGTCCATATGGCAAATGAACATATTTCGCACCAGAAATAGAAATTCCATTTTCTTTAAAAAACACCATGTCAGAATAGTTCAAAAGTTTTAACAGTTTTGTTTTTAATAATCTTTCGCTCTTATTTGCAAAAAATAGAACCATGGCACTAAACTTTTCAAAATCAAAAACTCTATATCCATTTTCTTCTGACGGTGGAGTCATGAAAAACATATTTAATAATCTCCGTTCCTGATGATACTCCTTATTCTCAATGAGCTGTTCTACCGTTTCACCTAATCTTTTCTTCTGCTTATCATCTAAAATAATTTCATTTTCTGTAATATACGTCTTCATATTTTCAGGCTCCCGTAAAAACAATAACAAACTATTATGTGCCTTATCCTGAATAGAACCATTTTCATATCTGTATATAGTTTTATCTCCCCAATTAAGTAATTTGGCAAACCCTCTCTGGCTAAGACCATACTGCTCTCTAATATCCTTTATTTCCTTCGGGAAAAGAAGTTTATGCTTCCTACGATATTTATCATAGGCATTATTTAAAGTTTTTCCATCTAATTCCTCACAAAAAAATTCTTCTCCACATTCAGCACAAATCAACACTTCAGCATCAACTTCTATATTTTCTCCGCATACACTGTAACTTTCCTGTTTTGTAACAACCCTTGTTTCAACTTCTTTCCCACATTCTTCACAAAATCTCCTCATTGACAACCTCCTACTAACTATACAAATTCATCCTCATGAAATCCAATACACTTTAATATATTTTCATTTCCTTCACAAACAATCTTTACTTTTATATAAAACTGAAAATTATCAATTGTTTTTTTAAATTCCCATATATACCCCGGTCTATTACTATCTAAATCCCTTTTAGGTCCTTTATAATAATCTGCTACAGTTAATTCAAATATTACACTTTTAGCATCTTCTAATGTAAGACCATGGCTAGCCAATGATTGCATATTTTTTCTTCTTGGAACGAAATCATATTTTCCCAATGCTACTAACTCTTTCGCATTTACCAGAAATTCAATAATATCTTCTGTTTTTATTTTTTCCGCCACTCATTCACCTCCGTATAATACATATTATATGTATTATACGGAGATTGTCAATACTTTTGTGGTCATAAAACCGCATTTATAATTCAGTAGGGTGGGATGAATTAAAACGATTCCTTTACAAGGATTTCATTGGCATTATGGAAAAAATAATCAGAGAAAGTGAGCATAACTTAAATGTCACCATCTCTGATTCTTTTAGGAAATTTGTATGTAATTTTTATACGGAAGCTATTGCCTGCATGATTATTAATCTATTTCAAAATCCGGGAGTCTGTGACAGGAATGAACTTTTTGAATATTTTAGCGTGATTTTAAGCAATTCCCTTCCAGCACTATTATTATCCCAAAAAGTGAATTGATTTTCCCAATGCAATTTTATTCTATAATAGCTACGCTTCCCTGAGCCTTATCTTTTTTAACAATTATCTTCCGGTCAATGCGCTCTTTTAATTCACCAACATGGGATATTATGCCCACCAACCGGTTTCCTTCCGTCAGGGAATTAAGTGCATTTATTGCCTGATTGAGAGACTCTTCATCTAATGAACCAAAACCTTCGTCCACAAAAAGAGTATCGAGTCTAATTCCCCCGGCGGAAGCATGGATTTCATCAGAGAGCCCTAACGCCAGTGAAAGTGATGCCTTAAAAGCTTCCCCTCCCGAAAGAGTTCTCACGCTTCTATTGGTTCCATTATAATGATCAATTACCCACAAATCCAATCCACTTTGACTTCTCTGATTGTCTGCCTCTTCTGCTCTTTTTAATTCATACTGTCCTGATGACATCGTAAGAAATCTAATATTAGCTCTATTTATAATCCTGTCAAAATAATGCATTTGAATGTACGTTTCTAGCAAAATTTTATCCTTACCGTTAATCCCTCCGTTAGCAGTGTCTGAAAGAGATTTAATCATAGTCCATTTTCCCTGTGCCTCTTTCATTGCCCTGTACTTAACTTTTATGGCATCTTTGATGTTCTCATTAACTTTAATCCTTGTGCTGATTACGTTTATTGCATCTAACAGATTCTTCCTCTCTTTTACTAAATCATTCCTTTTTTCTGACAATTCATCTGTAGGAGAAATTTCCGCACCCCTTAGCTGCTCATCAATCATCTTTATGGTATTTTCTGCCTTTTCAATTTCTGTTTTACAGTTCTGAAAATCCCTGTCAGCTTTTTTGTAATTCTCCTCCATTTTTATAAGCAAATCCCTTAATTCATTTAAGTGTTGTACAGCTTCTTCCCTTGTGCTGAAGCTGAGGCTCTCTTTTATCTGGGTAAGCTTAGCATTTATACCCTCAAAAGCAATTTTGCATTCAGACTTTTTATTGCCTGCATCCTTTAACTTATGCTTTATATTCTCAAGCTTCTTCTCATTTTCAGGTATATTTTCTTCTAACTTATTTTTTTCCTTTACCTTTTCATTTATTAACTTAAGTTCTGCTGCAAAGCTAAGTGACTCCTTATTTAAATCCTCATATTTTTCATGTATTAATTCTCTTATAATCTTAATATTTTCTTCCTTATATCCAAGGATTTTTTCCCCATCTTTAAGGATATTTTCCTTTAAAAGTTTAACTTCACTGCCTTTATTTCCTGCTGCAAGACTGGCATTCGCCGTATTTTCTTCCTTTAGCTTAAGACCTGCCTTTTCTTCATCAAGTTCCCTTCTTGAAGGTGCATTTTTAACAGGTTCAGCTTTATGCGGATGAGTAGTTGAACCGCATACCGGACAAGCCTTACCCTCTTCAAGTTCACTTGCCATAATTCCTGCCTGCTGATTAAAAAACAACAACTCCCTTTCTTCGTAATGTTTCCTTGCCTCTTCCAAAATTTCCGCAGCTTCCTTATATTTCTCCTGAAAATCTTTAAGCTGTACCAAATTTCTATCATATCTGTTAAGCAATTCAACAAAATTATCAATATCATCTATTTTTTTTGTCGTTTTATTTATTTCCCCCTGTAAAGCAATTTTTTCTTCTCCTGCGTTTTTTATTGTATTTAAACGCTCCCTGTCCGTTGAAATAACTTCTTCTAAATTTTGTAGGTAATCATTTAATAATATCTCCTGATTCTCCCAGTGGGAAATTTTTTCCTTTCCCTCACTCCACTGTGTCTGTAAGCTTCCCATTGCCTCATACTCCGGCAATTTTTCTTCTTCCTTTCTTATATCAAATTCCAGTTTTTTCCGCTTTGGTTCCTTCGCCTTTTCCTCCTGAAGAATTTCTTCTAATTTTCCAAAGGCATCCCTGTTTTTCTTAAGAAGAAGTAACGCCCTGTTTTTCTGCCCGATAGCCTCATTAATTCTTTTTATTTCTCCTATTTTTTCATCTATTCCCGCTGTTTCCTTTTCATTCTTTTCCATTAATTTCTGCTGTTTTGATAATAACTCACTGTCAGTTTCCACTAATTTGTTAATAACATCTGTTATTTCATCAATATTATTAGCTCCAGATTCTATTAAATTACCGGCACGGGTTCCTAATTCACTGTTATTATCATACATAAGACCTGATAAGGATTGATTTATTGCTGACTCTTCCCTGTCATATTCTTCCTTTACGGATTTTTCCTGTACCTTTAGCTTGTCCTGAATGGTCTTGTAAATCCCGGTATTAAAAATCTGCCTGAAAATTTTAATTCTGTCATCTGTTTTTGCCAGCAAAAGTTTTAAAAAATCTCCCTGGGCAATCATTGCCACCTGAGAAAACTGCTCTCTGTTAAGACCGATAAGCCCCTGAACAGCCCTGGTAACCTCCTTAGTTTTTGTTACCACATTTCTTGAGTCCGGGTACTCCAAAAAGGCATCAGCCACTTGCTTTGTCATTCCCTCTCCACGCTTTGATTTTCTCATGTATTCAGGATTTCTTCTTACCTTATATATCCGGTTTCTGTACTCAAATTCCATTTCCACAAAAGTTTCCGTATCTTCTTTTGCGTACTTACTTCTAAACATTGTGGTTTCCCTGTTTTCTCCGCTTGCCTCCCCATAAAGGGCAAAAACAATGGCATCAAAAATGGTGGTTTTTCCGGCTCCTGTATCTCCTGTTATGAGATAAATTCCCTTCTTACCTAATTTTTCAAAATCTATTACCTGACAGCCTGCGTAAGGGCCAAAGGCTGAAATTGTTAATTTAACCGGTCTCATTACTCATTTACCTCCCACACATCTTTAATTAATTTATCCATAAAATCAGCCTGCTCACGGCTCATAGGCTGGTTGTTTTGAAGTTCATAAAATTCCTTAAATAAATCAAGGGGCTGTTTTTTCTCCACATTTTCCACACCTTTTATTTCATTATTACTTCTTGTTCTTGTGTTGTCATAATCTAATTTCATAATATTAGGATAAACCGTTCTAAGAAGCTCCATGGCATGTAAAACGTCCTGTTCATCCGTTAATGTCACATGGGCATAATCCATTCTGTCAATATCCTTATAAAAATCCTTAGACATAATTTCCTGATATTTACCTTTTATTTCAATCATGTCATGTTTTGGAATCAAAGGAACTTTCTCTAGGGTAATATTCCCCTTTTCCTTCATATCCACAATAAGGGCTGTTTTTTGATGCTTTGCCTCAGAAAAAGAATATTTAAGAGGAGTTCCTGAATATCTTACAAATTCACTTTTTATATGCTGGGGGCTATGTAAATGACCTAATGCCACATAATCAAATCTCTTAAAATTTTCTACACTTACTTCATCAATGCCTCCCACAGACACTTCTTCTGAATCACACCTGTCTGCTCCCCTTACAAACTGATGGGCAATCAAAAGATTTCTCTCACTTTCGTCCACCTTAGTTTGCTCCATAACATACGCCATTGCACTGTCATAACTGTCAATGTCAGCCTCCTCATAAACGTGTTTTACCATTGCCGGCTTAATAAAAGGCAGCATATATATGTTAATTTCACCATATTCATCTTTTATTTTATGGGTTTCCACATTTCCACTAAAAGGCTTTGACATATAAACTCCGCTTTGGCTTATAAGTTCAGCCCCAAAGCCTATTCTTTCCTGACTGTCATGATTTCCACTTATAACGAAAACCTTCAGATTTCTTTTTGCCAGACTATTTAGAAAACTGTTTAACACCGTCACTGCCTCCGCTGATGGCACCGGCTTGTCATACACATCCCCTGCAATAAGAACTGCCTCAATTTTTTTCTCATCTATTATATTTAGTATTTTGTCAAATATGAATTTCTGATCCTCAATCAGTGAAAATTCATTTAATCTTTTTCCTATATGTAAATCTGCCAAATGAAGAAATCTCATAAGCCCTCCTTAATATTTTGTGGATTTCACTACTTTTACGGCTATACTAACATCGCCATTATAATGTGTCAATAATGGAGCAAAACGTAATGAGCATACTATGTTGACAGACCTAATTTTTAGTGCTATCATTCATCGCAGGAAAGTTTAAAGTGTTTCAAAAAACTTAATTTAATTTAGAGATTGGAGGATTTAAACATGAAAAAATTTATGATTGGTGATTTGATTTTAGCTATAATATGTACAATTTCTTATTTGATGCGCATTCCACATCATATGAGTACCCTGACTTCTTCTTCGAGTGTACATTCAACCATTACCCAGACCATTCCACTAAATACTACTGAAATGATATTTGGTGCTTTTGCGGTTTTTGTTTTAGTCAACATTCCAAATATTTTCTTAATATTGAAGAAATCAATACTTAAAATAACTAAAAGCAATTAATTTTTAAGTAAAGGCGATGTCTGTTGTGTTTTTACAGCTTTCATCGTCTTTTTTATTTGTGTATTTTTATAATTGATTTTTCCCCTCTTAATGATAAGATTAAATTATAAGTTTGTGATGTAAAGGAAAGGATTTTTTATGAATATACGCTTTTATAATGGAACTATTTTAACTTTAGAAGATACCACTGCTGACGAAAATGGCTGTCTTCCTCTTTTGTCCGGGGAAGTGTGGGTCTTTGATGACACCATTGGTTTTGTGGGAAGCCCTGCAACGGACAAAACAGTTTCTAAACTCCATCCCCAGATAAAATGGGACAAGGAAATTAATCTCAATGGAAATCTTATTATGCCGGGGTTTAAGGATGCTCATACCCATTCTGCCATGACATTTTTGCGCTCTTATGCAGATGATTTGCCTTTAGACAAATGGCTTAACGAGAAGGTATTTCCTATGGAAGCCAAGCTTACTGATGACAAAATATATGAGTATAGCAAAATTGCCATTAAAGAATATCTCACATCAGGAATCACTGCCAATTTTGATATGTACATCAGCCCTGACCCTGTTATTCAGGCATCTGTTGACATGGGATTTAGAACTGTTATGACCGGAGGATTAAACGACTTTACCCAGTCTGTCCCGGAAATTGAGGAATGTTACAAAAAATACAACGGCTACAACGACCTTATATCTTATGAATTGGGATTCCACGCAGAGTATACCTGTAGCGAAGGTCTTTTAAAAGATTTGTCGGCTCTTGCCAATAAGCTTCAGGCTCCTGTTTTCTGCCACAATTCCGAGACTCAGAAAGAAGTAGCGGAATGTGTTAAAAGATATGGCATGACACCTACTGTTTATTTAGACAACATTGGTATGTTTAACTACGGTGGAGGTGGCTATCACTGCGTTCATATGACCGACTCCGACATAAATGTTTTTGAAAAAAGAGGTATGTCCATTGTTTTGAATCCTGCTTCTAATTTAAAGCTTGCCAGCGGAATTGCTCCTGTCAGTCTTTTTATGAAAAAAGGAATAAACCTTGCCCTTGGCACTGACGGGCCTGCCAGCAACAATGCATTAGATATGTTCAGGGAAATGTTTTTAACTACTGCTCTTGCCAAGTACCGGGAAAATGACGCTTCGGCAGTAGATGCCAATGAGGTACTTAAAATGGCTACTTTAGGTGGTGCCAAAGCTATGGGTCTTCGTAACTGTGACACATTAAGTCGTGGAAAAAAAGCTGACTTAATCGTAATCGATTTAAGCCAGCCTAATATGCAACCAATAAACAACATTACCAAGAATCTTGTATATAGCGGTTCAAAAATAAATGTTATTTTAACAATGATTAACGGAAATATTTTGTACCAAGTGTAGCTGCCATTACAGCTTTTATAGTATGCATCCTGTTTTCTGCCTCGTCAAAAACAACAGAATTTTCAGATTCAAATACTTCATCTGTAACTTCCATTTCAGTAAGTCCGAATTTTTTGTTGATTTCCTTACCGATTTTGGTATCCAGATCGTGGAAAGCAGGAAGACAATGCATAAATACAACATCATCACTGGCATTCTTAATTAAATCCATTGTAACACGGTATGGAAGAAGGTCATTTATTCTCTCTTCCCAAACTTCATCAGGCTCACCCATTGAAACCCACACATCAGTGTAAATGGCATTAGCTTCCTTAGTTGCCACCATAGGATCTTCCTCAAATTCAATAACTGCTCCTGTTTCTTTTGCTATAGCCTGGCACTGTTCTACCAGTTCTTTATTTGGCCAGTATTTCTTCGGTGCGCATGCCACAAAATGCATTCCCATTTTGGCACATCCTACCATAAGTGAATTTCCCATATTGTAACGGGCATCTCCCATATATACAAACTTAAGTCCCTGCAATTTTCCAAACTTTTCACGCAGCGTTAAAAAGTCAGCTAAAATCTGTGTAGGATGAAATTCATTGGTAAGACCGTTCCATACAGGAACTCCTGCATATTTTGCCAATTCTTCTACTATATCCTGACCGAATCCACGATATTCAATACCGTCAAACATTCTGCCTAAAACTCTTGCTGTATCAGCAATACTTTCTTTCTTGCCTATTTGTGAACCTGTTGGGTCTAAGTATGTAACCCCCATTCCCAAATCATGGGCTGCCACTTCAAAAGAACATCTTGTACGTGTACTTGTTTTTTCAAAAATAACTGCAATATTTTTTCCCTTAAACACATCAACTAATTCTCCGGCTTTCTTTTTCTTCTTAAGGTCAGCTGCCAAATCAATAAGCTCTTCTATCTCTTCAGGTGTAAAATCCAGTAACTTTAAAAAATGTCTTCCTGTAAAATCTGTCTTCATTATTAACCTTCTTTCCACAAACTAATCATTTGTTTTTGTATTTTTATTTTTATAATCTTTAATATACTCTACTATATTAATACTCTTTCCTGATTTATTCAATGTTGGCGGAGTATTTAATCTATGTTTAACATTCTTCTGAAGGCTTTCCATAATGGCATCACGCTTCTCTTCTAACTCCTTCAACTGCTTTGCTATTCTCTCAGCTGATTCTTCCCTGACACCGGCAATCCTCTCACGGCTGTCAGCGGTTTTTTCGTCAAGAATTTCCATGCCTTCTTCTGCCTTTTCAGCAACAGTTATGGCTGAATTTCCCACAACATCTTTTAACTGATCTCCAACTGTATGCAGACTTTCTGCCAATTTGTCCAATTGTCCCAGACTTTTATTAATTCCAATGAGGTTTTTAAGGGTTACAATCATGTCCACCACAAACACCACGCCACATACCACTACAATAATAACCTGTATTTGAAATGGTATCTTCTTAACTACAGCCATAATGGGGTGATGTACAAATTTTACTGCAAATACAACTGCCATGCCCCACATAAAACTAAAGGCAAGGCACACATATCCACCTATGTTAAATTTTTCGTCGGAATAATCCCACCATCTCATATGAAATATTTTGTCAAGAATCCATCCTCCAAACAATTCCACTGCCGAGCAAATCACCATTCCTCCCAAAAACAGCAACCAGATATTTTTCTCCACAGGCAAAAGTGCCAACAAAACTCCTATCATGCCACATCCGTATATGGGACAAACCGGTCCGTTTAAAAATCCTCTGTTGGTGACCTTTCCTGCGGTAACAGCCACAAAAGCCACTTCCACGCACCAGCCTAAAAAGCTGTAAATAAAAAACAATAATGCAATCTCACTAAAAGAAAACATGCTTTACCCTCCTTGATACTCATATATCGTATGATACCATAAAAAGGGGGATATTGCACTAACTTCTACCTACAGTTTATCGACCTTTAAATTATAATCCACCAATAGCCAATTTGCCCGAAACAGTCGCATTATCTGCCAAAATGAAGCACCTCTTAAATTGTATTCATAAAGTAATTCAATTTTTGCCTTAATGCTCCTTGCGTCCTCAAACCACACTTCGTGGTCTACGCCATCCTTCGTATACCTGAAATATGGTGTCTGCCCCACTTCGTCAAATAAAATTTCAGCATTATTTTCCACTGCAATTTGCACTGCCTGAGCATTTCCAATAGTTTCAGCTTTCGTAACGCCCTTTTCATAGGGAAGAGCCCAGTCATAACCGTAATTAGGTATTCCCATATTAATTTTTTCAGAGGGAATTGCCGTCACCGCATAATCTAAAACCCGCCTGATTTTATTAACCGGTGCCACCGCCATAGGCTCGCTATATGTATATCCCCACTCATATGTCATAACCAACACGCTATTTGCCACTCTTCCCAAAGCCTCATAATCCTTTCCCTCATATAAAAGTCCCGGCTGGTCAGCACTGGTTTTGGGTGCCAAATCCACCGAAACCGTAAATCCCTGTTCATTCATTTTCTCCGTTGCCCTCTCAACAAACCTTACAAAAGCCTCCCTATCCTCTGCCTTTATGTATTCAAAATCAATATCTAGTCCCAAAAAACCCTTTTCGTTCATTATTTCCAACAGGTTGCCTAGCAACACTTCCACTATATCTTCATTTTGAATAACATCAGAAATCAGATTATTGTTAAACATGCCTGTTTCATCAAAGGGTGTCAAAGTCAGTATAGGTGCTGCATTGTAGTTATATGAGGCTTCAATCATGAATCCATCATCTATTGGGGGATATATAACCTCCCCTTCTCTTGTAAATCCATAGGAAAAAACCGCCATCCCCGACAATGACGGGAGACTTTGCTCTAAAACATAATTGCTTATAAATGGATATGCGAACCCTCTTATAACCGCCTCTCTTCTGTTTTCACGTATTCCTCCTGTATCAATTAATAATGCCTGACCCACTGCCAAAGGGTACGGATACACCAATTGATTGTCATAAATAATCGATTCCACACTTACCCCATATGCACCGGCAATGCTATCTACATTATCTCCTGATTTTACAACATATATTTCCATAGTAATTACAGCCTTTTTTAATAAATATATGTTAGAAAAATTTGAATAATGCAGATAATGGTGGGAACATTTCACGGTTATGGCAATATGCGGGCGGTTGCTTTCCTCCTCCCACGCAAAAAGCTGCCACTTTACAAATCCTAAATTTGTAAAGCAACAGCTTTTTCTTCATTTAATTATATTTAATTCCTCAAACCACCAGTCTATATCCACATCTTTTACCTTACTTAAAAATCATATGATATAACTGTGTAAGATACCCATGTACCGGGAATGTCATTGCAAATACCAGTGACACAATTGTCATAAGTTTTATAAGGATGTTAATTGAAGGACCTGATGTATCCTTAAAAGGATCACCTACAGTGTCACCAACAACTGCTGCCTTGTGAGCCTCGCTACCCTTTCCTCCGGCAAAACCACCTTCAATAAATTTCTTTGCATTATCCCATGCACCACCTGAGTTAGCCATAAATATAGCCATCATAACACCACAAACTAATGCTCCGCAAAGCATTCCACCAAGCGCTGCTGCTCCAAGAAGATATCCTACAACTAACGGTGTAACAACTGCCATAACTCCCGGAAGAATCATTTCATGAAGTGCTGCCTGAGTAGAAATACCTACGCACTTTTTATAATCAGGCTTTGAAGTTCCTGCAAGGATTCCCTTGTCAGCCTTAAACTGTCTTCTAACTTCCTCAATCATTTTGTTTGCGGCTTTGCCTACAGAACTCATGGTAAGAGCAGAGAACATAAATGGAAGCATTCCACCTATTAATAAGCCGGCAACAACTGATGCTGAAAGAATATTGATACTGCCAAGTCCTGCAACTTCAGCATATGAAACAAACAATGACAAAGCTGTAAGTGCTGCTGAACCAATGGCAAAACCTTTTCCAATAGCCGCTGTTGTATTTCCTACTGAGTCAAGTTTATCAGTAATATCTCTTACGCTTTCGTCAAGTCCTGACATTTCGGCAATACCACCTGCATTATCGGCAATAGGACCATAGGCATCAACTGCAATTGTCATACCTGTAGTTGATAACATACCAACTGCTGCTAAAGCAATACCGTACATTCCAAAGAATGCATAAGCGGATAAAACACCTAAAACAATAAATAAAATAGGAATAGCTGTTGACTTCATTCCCACTGACAAACCACTAATAATATTTGTAGCAGAACCTGTTTTTGAGCTTTCTGCAATTTCCTTAACGCTCTTGTATTTATCTGATGTGTACATTTCTGTAACTTTACCAATAGCTGTACCAACTATCAAACCTGCTAAAATGGCAAAGAAAGCTTTGAAATCTCCAAAGAAATAATAGCTGAAAATAGCTGATGCAATTATCTCTATCACTGTTGCACCATATTCACCTAAGTTCAATGCCTTCTGTGGATCTGAACCTTCTTTTCCTCTAACGAAAAATGTAGCAATTACAGATGCAAGAACACCAACTGCTGCAATTACCAATGGGAAAATAATGTGAGCTGTCCCAAAATTGTTCTTTCCTGCCACAACTGATGCAACTGCCAATGTAACTACTGAAACAATTGCTCCAACGTAACTTTCAAAAAGGTCAGCTCCCATACCTGCAACGTCACCTACGTTATCACCAACATTGTCTGCAATAACTGCCGGGTTTCTTGGGTCATCCTCAGGAATGCCTGCCTCAACCTTACCTACAAGGTCAGCTCCTACGTCAGCAGCCTTTGTATAAATACCACCACCAACTCTGGCAAAAAGTGCAATTGATGAAGCACCAAGGCTGAATCCTGTTAATATACTAACTGCTTCATTTGTAAAACCTGTAGTGTTCATAACAATAATTAAAATAACACTAAGCCCTAAAATACCAAATCCTACAACGCAAAGTCCCATAACGGCACCACCTGCAAAAGCTATTGATAATGCCTTGTTCATTCCCCTTTCCTTTGCCGCATTTGCTGTACGTACATTAGCCTTTGTAGCTACATTCATTCCAACATATCCGGCAAGTGTGGAAAGAACTGCACCAATGATGAAACATACTGCTGTAAGCCAGTCGATTCCAACTCCCAAAACAACGAATAAAATTGCCACGAATATAACCAATATTTTATACTCTGCAAAAAGAAAAGCTCTTGCACCTTCAGCAATGGCATCTGAAATTTCTTTCATTTTGTCATTTCCTGCATCGCTGTGTCCTATCTGTGTTGCCTTTATAAATGCAAATATTACTGCAATTATTCCTGCGACAGGTGCCAAATAAATAAGATTATTCACTAAAATTTCCTCCTTTTCAAAATCGTTCTCTCAAACAATAATAAAATTATATTAAAGCTTATTTTTTGTTCGTTAAAAAAATAACAAACTTTACACTATTTTTTTACCTTACCATTTATGTTCACATAAATCAATATAGAATTTTATAAAAAAAGTAAACTTTTTTCACCATAACAGGTGAAACACACCTTTTTCCTTATACTTTTAATACTCATATTATATTATGTTATTAATTGCAATAATTTATAAATTATCCTTTTTTCATGTATCCGTTTACATGACCGGTGCAAATATGAAAAGAAAGTTATTGTATATTTTTTAAAGTATATGCTATAATTAATAAGTATTTTGTAAGGAATAATCTTTATAAAATAAACAAAGACTGAAATTTATTACGAAAGGAGTACTACTATGAGACATGATTTAGACCACATCGATGAGCAGATTATTAAGCTTCTGCATGCCAATGCCCGCATCCCCCTTAAAACTATTGCGAGTCAGGTGTTTTTATCATCCCCTGCGGTGTCTGCCAGAATTGAACGATTAGAGCAGGCAGGAATTATAACAGGATATAGTGCCAAAATTAATCCCGCAGAGTTAGGCTATCACATTAAGGCATTTATTAACCTTGAGGTAAATCCGGACCAAAAGAAGGAATTTTATCCTTACATAAAAAGATGCAACAACGTTGTTGAATGTAACTGCGTTACCGGTGATTATGCCATGCTTATTGAGGTTATGTTTAAAAGCACTGAAGAGCTTGACCATTTTATAGGTGAGCTTCAGACTTTTGGAAGCACAAAGACACAGATTGTTTTTTCAACTTCCGTTGAACATCGTGGAGTACCTATTGCCGACGATGAATTATTTTAGATATTAAATATGGCAATAGCCATTTATGGAGAAACAGTATGATATATGAAAATGAGATTAGATATGTTTTATGTTTGTTAAAATGTGCTGTTTCAGACGAAATACCTCCCAATCCACCTGAAAACCTTGATTGGGAGGTTATTTTTAAGATTGGGAAAAGTCATAAAATCTATTCCACCTTATTTTTTGGGCTTCAAAAACTTTCCCCTTCCTTATATTCGTCTATACCACATTTTGAAGACTATGCCACTGAATATAGGAAGAATCTGGTTTTAGACACTAACCGTTCCTTTGAAATTGACATAATAAAAAAAGAATTAAAAAAGAATGACATAGATTTTGTTCTGCTAAAGGGCACTGTAATTAAATACCTTTATCCTGATACGGCGATGAGAGTTATGAGCGACGTTGATATTTTATATCGCTCTCAAATTCAAAAGATTAACCGTCAAAACGAACTGCTTATTTCCCTTATGGAAAATATCGGATACAAAGTATGGTCAAGAGAACCTTTGGAAATAAGTTTTTATAAGCCGCTGGCAGCTATCTCCAGAAATATGCGTATAGAAATGCAAACAGAGCTTATTGATAAAGGATATGAGGTCTGGTCTGATTACCTAAAAAACATATGGGATAAGCTTATTAAAAAAAGTGACCATGAATATGTTATGAGAGATGAAGATTTTTATATTTATCATATCATTCATATGGCAAAACACTTTATTAACGGTGGCATCGGAATTGTTCATATTCTGGATATTTGGATTATGATTAATGCCTACCGGTCAGTGGACAAAGATTATATAGCCGGAGAGCTTAAAAGTATAGGACTTTTGGATTTTGAAAAAAATGCCCGGGCTTTATGTAAATATTGGTTTAGTAATGACTATGTAATACCGGATGATTACACAAGGAAAACCCTGAAACTTATGGAAACCTTTGTTATTTCCAATGGTGCCTATGGAACCTCTGCCCAGGCTGAGGCCAACCGTGTGGTAGAAGATAATGGTAAAAAAGTTTCCCTAATGGCAAAGATATTTCCTAAAAAAAACATCATGATTAATTATTATGGAGATATATTAAAAAAACACCCTTCTCTCCTGCCTTTTTATTACATAAGGCTTAATTTGAAGCGTGTTTTCTTAGCACCTAAAAGTAGCAGTAAGCGACTTAAGGCAATGAATAGTGTCACTGACAGGCAGATAAGCAAAACCCGGGAGCTTATGAAAAGATGCGGTTTATAATCTTAACTGCAATTAAGTACAAGCCATATCCAATGGCTGCACCCACTGTATTTAATATAACATCATCTATATCACAGTGACCAAAAGCTGAAATATATTGGAATATTTCTATACATACTGATAAAATGCAGGCGGACAATATTGTTCTCCTGCAATTTTTTTGTATGCTTTTTTCCATAACAAAGGGGTACAAAAACCCGTAGGGCATAAACATAATAATGTTACACGCCAGATTTTTAACAAACCAATCTGTTATGGCTCTTGCCTGTTGTATATAAGGTATAATCGTTTTAAATGGAATAAGCTGAGGTGTAAGTCTTACTACCTCAGTTCCTTTCATCCATCCTTTTATGGTATTGCTTACCAATCCCGTAGGGAATTTTAAAACAATTACTATAAACAGGATTCCTAAATATAATGCAAAAATTCCACTTACACAAATATGAAAAATCTTCTCTTTCTTATTCATCTTCATTTTTATTTTCGCCTTTATTCTTTCTTTCGTTCTCTAACGCTTTCTTTTGTTCATCCGTTGTAGTTAAAGAAATACTCTTTGTAACCTTTCTAGGCTTGCTTCTAAATTCCTTGTCCGAATACTTTCCGTAACTTCCATAACCATAGCTGTAATAACCATAACTTCTATAGTATCCGCCATAATTATAACCACCGTAATGCTTGCCGTATCCGTAACCGTAAGAAAGTTTAAGCTTACCTGCTGTTCCATTAAGCACACATCCAATTATCGGCACACGGGTATATGAGAACTCCTGAATGGTATCAAGAATCTTGTTTACCTTGGCACCATCTTCCTTAACTACATAAACTACACTGTCGCTGTACTTAGCCCAAACCGCAGCATCTGAAACCTCACTACATGCCGGAGCATCTATTATTACATAATCAACTACATCTCTACATTCGTTAATAAAATTCTCCATGGCATCTGAGTTTAAACAGTCAACAGCGGTTTTATCCTTAACCGGCAAATCCGGGGCTAACATAATTACTCTTGTGTCCTTAATGTTGGCTATGGCATCACTGCTTTTAACCTCTTTATTTAAGAACTGCTCCATATCATAGCTGGCAAGACCCTCTCTTAAAAGCTCCGGATTTACCCTGCTCCTTAAATCAGGTCTCCTAATATTACCTTCAATAAGCATAACCTTATTTTGAAGTTTAGACAATGAGTATGCAAGATTTAAGGCAAATGTAGTTTTACCTTCCCCCGCCTGGGTACTGGTAACTAATATAACCTTGCTATTTTTTCTCTCTAACTCTCTCTCACATCGTGAGGTAATAGTTCGCATTGCCTCTAAATATCTAAAACCAATTTCCTTGTTTAATATGGAAATCTTATATTTCTTGTCCTTTTTGCTGTTGCTAACTACCGGTAACGCTCCAAAACATGTAACGCTTAAATACTTTTCTATGTCGTCTCTTGACTCAATAGTCTTAACAAAGAAGGCATATATAATACTTGGCAGCAATCCCAAAACTAAACCTATAAATCCATATTTTAAAGTCTGATTCACCGGCTGGTATGGATTAATGGCAGTATCTCCTCCGGACGGGCGCTCCAAAACCGTAAGTTTTGTCTCACCTAAAACGAATTCAACCACTTCTGAATAGTTATTAATAACAGAATCAATAACCTTGGAGTTCATTTCCGCATTGGTTCCGGTTGCCTTAATACTGATAATGTTAGTGTTTTCAACAGCTGCCACGGTAATTGCACTAGGCACATATGAAAGCCCTAAATCCTTCTTGATAATTTCATAAAAAACTTCATTATTAATAAGGTAATTAAAACTTACGCTCAGAGTAGATGCCAACTGATTGTTATCTGTGTATGTCTCATCCGGTCCGTCATACTCCGGAGAAGTAATGGAAAATGTAACTTCTGACTGGTACATAGGTATGTAGCCGGTCTTATACTTGTAATATCCAAGGAAACCTGCTACTACCATTAAAATAACTGCAATCCACCATAATTTCAGAAATGCCTTTCCGAAACTTTCCATTATTTCTGCAAGACTCTTTGTCTCTCTTTGTTCCTCTGCGATGTTATTGTCCATATTATTCATCATAAACTTCCACCGCCCTTTCACTGCTTTGGCTATATCCAAAGTTCTTTATGCCTGACTTATTGCCAAAAGTCTTATAGTTGTTCAAAATACAGCCTAACAGCTTAGCATTGGAATCATTTACTAAGTTAATACTGTATTCAATATCTTTCTCATATGAGTAGTCATATCTGACTACAATTGATACAAAGTCAACCACATCACACAATGCCTCTGCATCAGATACCATTGCCATAGGTGGTGTATCCAATATAACATAGTCTGCCATCTTGCTACACTTACGAACAAGGTCTTTCATGGCTCCGGACTTTACATATTCATGGGTGCTTGAGTGACCCTTAGTAGACATTATAATATCAAGACTTAACTTTTCCTCATGGTATAAAACCTCATCCAGACCACAGTCACCCTGCAATAACTTAATCATATCCACAACATTGTCCTTAGGAATGTCCAGCATCTTGCAAATAGCAGGCTTTCTCATATCTGCATCGATAATAATAACCTTCTTTCCATCCCCTGCAAAGGAAAGGGCAAGATTAAGAGCTACCGTAGATTTTCCTTCATTTTCACAAACGCTGGTAACCATGTAAACATTTTTTTCAGGATTTCTTTCATGTTCATATTCCATTTTAACCCTGATATTATTTATTGACTCAATAAATCTCGTTGAAATAATAGGGCTGGTTATCAGCAAAACCTTAACCTTCTGTGCAATTTTTGCCTTGAAGGTTCTGTTTTTCCTTTCATGATAAATTGAACCTAAAAGGGTTGTTCCTAACTGTTCTTCAACTGCATCTTCAGTTTTTAATGTTTTACGCATTATACTTAAAGCTGCTAGAATTAAAGCCGCTACAAAAGCACAAATCATTCCCGTCTCAATAGATTTACTGCGGGGCATAAGGGCATTGTCAGGATGTGTAGACACCACCGGTGCCCTTAAAGTATCAATAACCGCATCTGAATTTAAATATTCTGACAATTCATTATAGTTGTCCATAATAGAACCGATAATCTGGAAGGATTTAACAGGATTTCCCGATACTACCGTAACCTTCATCAGATTAGTTTCCGTAATCAGTTCAACATTCATATTCACATCTTTCATATCAATATGAAGCTCTTTTTTTATGCGGTTTTTCATAATATCTGCATCTAAAAGATTCTGGAAAACACTTATAACATTTTCCGCAAATCTTTTATTAGTGTAAACATATCCTGTACTCTGTCTTGGGGTTACTACATATATAGCTGAACTGCTATACTGTGGTTCATAGGAATCCTTGATATAAGAATATGTTACCATGGTTCCTATGGCTCCAATCATGATAATAATCCACAGTCCGTACAGCAAATCTTTACTAAGAGAATATAAATCTAAATTATGTATATTAAAGGTTTTTTTATCCATTTATTCCTCCACAATAACAACGAGATATGTTATATATTCGTTTTCCTGTTCATAGTTCACTGCATATTCTACCGTATAGCTTCCCGGCTTCTTTAAATTAACGGAAGATTTTACCACCTTTACCAGATTAGCAGGCAGTTCCTTCCCGTTTTTATCCTTAACTGATGCAACATAGCTTTCCGGATTGAATTTGTCACCAACCTTAAGGTATACAATATTTTTCTTAAGCTTAATGGTAGGTGCCAAATTATTTTCCTGCCTAATGGTTACAGTAGCTTTAATGGTAGATGTAGCTCCCAGACTGTTAGTAGCCTGAGCGGTAATTACATATGAACCTGCAATTCTTGTAGATGCAATACTTGACAAAATCTTTACCTTATCAGTTATATCACCATCAACATCATCTACCGCGCCTAAAACATCCGGTACATTAACATCTGAACCAACATCAAAACATAACGGAGCCGACAATGTAAATCGCGGCTTTCTATAATCTGTGTACTGAACCTGTCTGGTTTTCTTAGTAACATTATTGTCTGAATCTGATACTACATAAGTTATATTACTAATATGTTTTTTCTTGTCCACAAACTTGGAAATACTTTCAATTACAATATTGCTAGTGATGTCTCCGTCCTCTGCATCCTTTGCAATAACGTCCTTTAACAATTTTGATTCGTCATCCTTTATGGATACCTTAATTAAATCATCTCCGAACTCAATAGTTGGAGCATGGTTATTATCTGCCGTTTTCTCTTTATAATAATTAGCTGAAAACACAATGGTAACAGCTAAAAAGACAACAACAATCAATGCCTTAATTACTCTCATATTGCCTCTTCTTTCCTCTAATGCTTATTTATTAACAGTAGTATTATACCCGATAACTTATGGGATGTTCAATAGGTAAGTTTGGGTTTTGTTTTGACATTTTATAATTTACCCGCCACAATAGACAAAAGCATTTTCGATTTACAATTGCTACAGTGCCATACCACCGTCCGCTAATCTCGAAAATGCTTTAATTTTATTTCTGTTTTTTATTTTCGTCTACTATATTACACAACTTCTCGCAAACTCTTTTTACATATACATGAACCTGATTTTCTTTCATATCCATCGTACTTGCAATTTCTCTGTTGGACTTTTCAAAATAAAACTTGTCTATAAGCAAAAGCTTTTCCTTATCAGTAAGTTCATCTATTGCATCTATAACCTGAGATAATTGATAATTTCTAATGGATACGTCCTCTAGAGAACAGAACTTTCTCTCTTCAATAACACTCTTTTTCAGAAATTTTTCATAATCATCTGCTTCCACTAAATCTTCTCTGCCTGTTTTTCGCAAATAATCTATTGTCACACTATTAATTGTACTGACAAAATATGTAGCCATCTGAAATTTATTTAAAGTTACAACCTTATCATAATTATTAATGATTCTGATAAAAGCCTCATTTATCATGTCACGGGTTATATTCTCATCATTTGACAATGCGAATGCTTTATCAAACATCAATCCGTAATAACGTCTGTACCAACGTTCCACGGTAAGTCTCTCATCATCATCCTCTATTGCCGATATAATTGCAATCATTGGTTCCCTCCCGATTAATTTGTAATAATATGGTATGATAAATGATACCAGAGGCAAATGTCTGACGCCTGCTTGCAGGAGAATTTTTGACCTTGGAACCCGCCAAAACATGAGTAAGTAGCCATTTTTCAAAGAAAAATGAGCGGATTATGAATGTTTTGGTGGATTGCGAAAGCACGTAGTGCGGAGCAATCCGGTATCATATGGGGCAAAATGTTTTTACCCAGATTATGGTACAAATATAGCACAAAAATGGTGGTGGGAAAAGTGGGCAGTTAAAATTTTTTAATTTTATTTTTATATGTGTGATAATCGTAATAGCCTTTTAACTATATTTTTTATTTTGTTCTTTGTCCTTATTACAAATGATTCCCTCAAATTTCTGTTAATCCATTTTTTAATGTTCTTTTTTCTACCCACTTTTCTCATAAATTTTTGTCTATTTTTATGAGGCTTAACATTATTGTAATAAGATGGATTTTCATCTGTTATTTGTTCTAATCTTACCGGATATACTTCAAATTCGTATGATATTTTACTAAAAATACCAACACCTTTACATGTATTTATCATTACAGCTGATGTTCCCATATCATCTAATATATTAGGTAATTGTTTCTCCACTCCCCAAAAATCCCCTAACGTTATATCACTATTTCGATTTAACCCACGATTCTTGCAATGATAACATACTTCCCTTAAAAATAAATCATGTACAAATCCCTGAAGATATGCGTTGTCATATCTTTTCTCTACCAATTCCTTTCCATCACTATATTCAACCTTAAAAGAATAATCGTTCCAACCTGTATCTTTACTTCTAAAACTTATACTTTTTATTTTTCCTTTTTTCTGCAGACATTGGAGATATTTATTCCAAATTTTTCTTTCCGGCACACCATGGCATATAAAGTCAACCAAAATCAAATTTTCATATTTTTTATTTAAATACATAGACAATGAATTCACCTGACATGGTGTTCCCACAAACATTAATTTTATTCCATTTTCCAGTTTTTCCTTAATTTTAAGATAAATACCATCCAACATGCTTGGTGCATATTTACTTCCCAAGAAATCCAGCAATTCATTTTTGTTATTGCAAAAAGTATGCCTTACTTGAAAGTCATCATCAAATTTTGCAGCACAAACCTCCCCGCCTTCATCAATTATTAAGCTAGCTAATTCATAAAACATTCCACCTGAGGTACTTTTGATTCTTATGCTACTGTTCTTATTAATACATGCGTATGCCTTTATATCGTTCTTATTAAGCATTTTTATTTGTTCCTTTACATTCTCTCAAATTTAGATTTAGAATTTTTTCTTTAATATCCTTCCCATTAATCGTTTAGTTTCATTAAACTCAGGCAAGAAAAATGTTGTAGCCAAAAACAATATATTCGCTATGGCAAAAACTACTATGCCCTTAACAATAAAACCTACTACACCCGCTAATGCGATTTTGCTACATATAAGATATGTTATTACACACATTACAAATGCTATAATTCCATAAAATAGCATTTTAAATATAAATTCCAAAGCATTTCTTTTAAATATTACTGTAAACAAATTATATATTAACCACGGCATACCTATAAATGCCATAGTAAGTATTGTGGATAACAAAATACCAAATAATCCAATATACTGAACCATAATTACATTTAGTCCTAAATTGGCTAACGACACAATCAACGGTCTCCACTTGTCCTCATGCCACATACCCGCTGCATCTTTATACATATTAATTAAGGTATTTATGTTCCTAACAAAAAAATAAACACATATACATATTACCATGTTAAAGCTAAGCATTAATTTTTTACCAACCCACATTTTCATAAACGGTTGATACAATACCAATAAACAACAAGTACATACTGATGCAATCCAACAAATTATGTATAAAAACTTCTTTAAATCATTATAATTTTTCTCTTCTGTTTCCACCAATAGACTATTTCCTACACCTGCCATACAAGCGTTAAAAATTATAGTAATAAAGCCAAAAACAGATGACATAATATAAAAGTAGTTATTATATATAGCTAATGTAGTAAGCCCTAGAAAAGATGAAATAACAATTGTATCTGAAGAATCAATTACAACACTTCCCAACTTCGCCGTAAACAAATCTCTTACTTTTCTGTTAATTACTTTTACCTCTGCCTTTTGCAATTTTCCCCTTGCCTTGTAATTAGGATATGTTTTATTGCACTTATATGCTGCATACACATTATTAAAGACTTGTGTTGCTATTGTTACAAAAAGGTATAAATAATAATTGGAAACAACTATCAGCAATATTGCCTGTACTATATATTGCAGTGTTGACGAAACCATTGTAATTTTACTAATAATATCGTTTCTTTGATGTGCTCCAAACAAACATGTCTTATAGGCAAACATCCAATAAGACAATACTGTGGCACATAAATTCATTAGGTAAAGAACATAAATATTTATATCCTTTGGAACACTTCCAGAAATTAAATTAGGAATGAAAGGTACCAAAATAAGTCCTATTACCAGAATAACCAAACCAATAATTCTATAGTAAAGTTTGTACAAATTCATTAATGCACAAATTCTTTCAGTGTCATTCTCCGCTATTGGCTTATACATACTAAATATTAATGCAGAACCTACACCTAATTCAGCTAAATTAAGAACACTCAAAATAGAATTAAATAAGCTATTTAAGCCTAAATACTTCACACCTAAAGTATATATAAATATTGTTCTTAATATAAATGGTCCCAACAATTGATAAATTTTTAATATCACTCCATATATTATGTTTCTTGTTGCATTTTTAGTGCGTTCTATCTTCATTTATATTCCTTCTTCTTAATGCTATCTATTCTAAAACTTTCTTTAAATACTCTAATGACTCACATCTTAATCTTTCCATCTTTATTCTATCATATTGAATTTCTTCCTCCAACGAACTTTTTAGATTCTCTCCTATAGTTCCCACGACATTTACCTTTCCAATTATATCTATAAGCGTCTCTATCCTCGACCACATATCACCCCAGTTACCTTCTCTATTAAAAACTCTAAATGGCTTATCAAAAATTATAGCAAACACACATCCATGAAATGAATCTGTCAACAACATTTGGCTATGTGAAATCACATATAGAAATTCTGCTGGATCAAAGCAAAAACTGTCCTTGTCCCTTATATCTTTATCCCATAAATACTCACTACTCATCTCTATTACTTGGATTTCATTTTCCTCTGAAACCAACTCTATATATTCTCTCTTGTCCTTACTTATATTTCCAAGAAAATATGTAACAATATATCTATCAGGCAACTGTTTTTTAGGCTTTTTTTCTAACTTCATCCACTCGTCCCTCGTTAATAACAATGTTGGGTCTAAGACTGTAGGTACATCTCTACCTATAAGATTTTTTACAATATTTGCCCCTGATTTTTCTCTCATAGATATTGCCTTCATTCCACTTAAAAGCTTAGTATATTCTTGAATGTATTTTTCATTTAATACTCCCACTCCTATACTAGCCGCATAAGCAACCCTTTTTTCTTTAGGTGCAAAATATGCTGTAGAACTTTCCAAATCACTTAAAGTATCTTCAAAGTCTGGATTCCATATTTGATCACTGCCACACACAAATACATCATATTCTCTTTCTATTCCACTTTTCTGAGTGTTTTTATAAGTCCAATATTTACTATATTTAATATTTTTTTTACTAAATTTATTAAAAGTTCTTTCCCTATCACAAATGCCTTTCCTCTCGTTTATATGTAATAAATTTCTTACTAGCACTTTTATACGATAACAAACTAATTGCCTCCTACTTACTTTTTTAAAAATTTTTTTAATAGTTTCAACTTCCATCCCCATTTTTTTAATAGTTTCTTGTAGGGCATAATTCTGAAGCCTATTTCCATAATTTAAACAACTTGTAATTGTTATAATTCCAATCTTTTTTACTTTCATTTTCTTATCTCCATGTGTTCTTTAAATGCAAGCTACATTATTTTAAAATATCTTATCTAGTATTATAAAACTATTTATCTAATATCTTTTCCCACTTTTTTATGCTATTTTCTATATTAAAAAATTGTTTCCTGCTCGATATTGTTTTTTTGTAATAATCTAATTTATTATAATCTGTTATCAATGACTCTACCGCTCTCTGTATATCATTACTTTCATGTCCTGTCAATATACCGTATTTACCATTGTCCAGCAATTCTACCGGTCCAGTACACCTAGTAGACACAACCGGCACTTCTAATACAATACTCTCCGCAACAGTCAAGCTAAATGACTCATGCCTTGAAGAACATACATACAAGTCTGCTTGTCTCAATATAGGATATGGATTTGCTATATGTCCCAACAGAATTATATTTTCCTTTAAGCCTAATTTATCAATTTGTTCAAGCAAATCTTGATGATCTTCACCTTCTCCAATAATGTATAGTTTAACATCTTTATTATTGTCAATAATAGGTTTCATTGAATCAATTAAAATATCAAAGCCCTTCTGATTTGTTAATCTTCCAATACTAACAACATTAAATTTTCTTTTATCAAACACCACCTCTGTTTTTTCCTGTGATTTTTTCTGTATTTCCTCACACGGAATGATGTTATAACAAACCGTTGTTTTATCTTCAAAACCAAACTTCTCATTAAATTTCTTTGCACAATCATTTGAAACACATACAAACTCATCTATATTTTTAAAATACTTTTGTCCTTCTTCTTTAGACAAACTCGGAACATAATTCTTATCTAAAGATACATCCATATGTATCCATGAAATTTTTCTCGCCTTTTTTGATTTTTGCACAATTTTTGTAGGATAACCATATCCGCATCCTATTTCCACATCATATTTGTTTCCAATTACCAATTGGTGTACCAAACCCAATGGTAACTTTTCATATATTCTTCTTGACCACCAATAAAATCGAAAATTTCCTTGTGGACTAAATGGTAATATTTCTTTATTTCTTATGTGCTCTTCCAATTGTTTTTGATATTTACCACCCGGTTCTAACTGAATCACTGTAATATCGTACTTATCTTTTGGTAAATTGTTCACTAAATCTAACGTTGCTTTCTCCGTTCCACCATTATTCATTGAATCACAATAAACAGCTATTTTCTTTTTTTTGCTCATATGTCTTCCTTCTACAATAACTCAATAAATTTTTTATAATAATTTGAATACGTATATTCAGAATGATTTTTAATATGCTCTTTTGCCTCACGTCCCAATTTTATTATTAATTCCTGATTTTCTATTAATTTGAACATTGCCTCCCTCAAATTGTCAACCATATTTTCTCTTTTCACAATGATTGCACAACTTTCATCCACAACTTCTGTTAATCCGCCTGAATCAGAACAAATTACTGCCAATCCCTGCGACATGCCCTCGATAGCCACCAGGCCAAATGGTTCCTCCCACATTGAAGGAATAATTTGAATATCTGCAATAGCATAGTATTTATATATCTCTTTATACGGAACAAACCCGGTTAATACTATCTTATCAGCACATTTTTTTACTTTATCTGCTATCTTTTTTGTATACTCATCAGTTGTTGTTTTCCCGTATGAAACAGAACCAACAATAAGCAATTTCACATTATTGTATTTTTTAACAACACTTTCAAAAGCCTCTAAAAGCTCTAATACTCCCTTATCTTCGCATAACCTTCCCGTATATATCAGAAGTACATCTTTTTCATTTACATGAAAATGTTCTCTAATCTTTCTTCTTTCCTCATTTGAAACGCTTTGACCAAACAATTCTATATCTGTGGCATTATACAATAATTTAATTTTTGATTCATCCAATCCCTCAATAGTTCTAACTCTGGATTGCATATATTTACTTATAGTTATAACTCCATCAGAATTATTTATCGCATTCCTAAATCTATTGACATACTTCTCTTCCCAATCATTATTTACCCAGTCATTGTGCAAATGTAAAGAAACCTTTTTTCCAAACTTCTTTACAAAAAACGGAAATTGCCATGGAGCATGTTCTACTACAATTTTATCATATTCCTCTTTTTCAATATCCTCAGAGATTTTACTAAAAGACATAGGAGTTTCTCTCGGAAAATCCGTAAACACTCTACATCTTATCCTATCCTTCAGAGTTCTCTTACTATATGGATAAAATTTAAATTTCGTTTTCTGATAATTCTCTGTCTCTTTTTCTGCCTCCTCGTCGTAAATGGAATATACAGTAATCTCATTATTACTTTTTTCATTTTCTCTTAGCAGTGCAGTAATGAGAGTTTCAGCCCCTCCTCCTCTTACATTTGGGACGGGTAATGCCCCCTGAGTAACCATTGCAATTTTCAACCTATTATCTCCTTTTCATTATTGAAAACACACGTAATAACCAATTTAACTTTAAATAATATAACATCTTAAAGACTTTATAATTCAAATTATAACAATTTCCTTTAATAGCAATGTTCCTATAACTACTATTTTGTATTTCTTTGATTATATATTTTAATTCTTTATAATCATACAGTCCACATATCCTCAAAAAGCAATATATTAAATATTGTCCCAAAACACCTTTATTATCTTCAAGAATGTTTCTCCGTTTATAATTATCCTTATACTCATTATATATTTTAAGAATGGTATACTTTTGGATTTCTTTATCAACTTTCTTTGAAACTAAAGAATCTTCTCTAATGTAATGCTTTATCAATGCACTCGATACCACACTTACATTGTCTATGTACTTGAGATATTCCATATTAAATACAGCATCCTCCGATACTGATATTTTTTCATCAAATAATACATTGTTATTTTTAATGATCTCTGTTACATACAACTTGTTCCATGGATAATTTGCTAAATGTTCAAATCCATGCTGCTTTGAATATGCCTTTAAATAGTTAGCTATCATAGTTGAATCAATGCTATCACTAACATTATCAACACTATTATTGCATATTTTTTTGTACCCACATGCCACTAAACCTACATTTGTTTTTTCAATGTTTCCAACCATTTCCTCAACAAAATTCTCTTCGTATTCATCATCGCTGTCCAGAAAACACAGATATTTACCTTTAGCTTTAGCTATTCCTGTATTCCTTGTTGCACTAACTCCGTTTCCTATAGTGTCCAAAACAACTATTCTTGAATCTGTTTCGGCATATCCTTCACATACATCTTTACTGTTATCATTAGAGTGATCGTTTACTAATATTATTTCCAAATTAGAATATGTCTGATTTATTAAACTTTTAATGCTCCTGTCCAAATACTCAATAGCATTGTACACAGGCATGACTACACTTACCTTTTCCATATGTTACTTTATTTTTTTAGCAGGAATTCCTCCTATTGTTATTCCATCTTCTTCAAAAGACTTTATTACCACCGCTCCTGCTGCAACAGTAATGTTATTTTCTAATTTTATGTTTCCCAATATAGATGCTCCTACACCTATGTTACAATTATCTCCTATTATCGGGCATTCATTTACAAATCCTTTGTTTCCAATACAGTTTTTACCATGTAATTCGCAATTTTTACCCACTCTTGCATTGCCATTTACTACTATGCCATCAAAATGAAATATAGTAAGTCCTTCATCAAAAACATTTTCTCCAATTTCTATTCCATACTTTAGTGCATACCTATTTTTATTCCCACATATCAAACAAAACATAATTATGTGAAAAACATTTCTGTCCTTATTGTTCTTATAATATTCTTTCTTTCTTAATTTCTTTATGAATCTCCATGTAACATAGTAATTGTCTTTTAAAATGTAAAAACATATTTTTCCTTTCATCCCCTTAGGTACATATATCTCTTTTTCTTTTTTCAATATATTTTTTAATTTACATTTTTTATCTATCAACATAATATTTATCTCCACAGTTTTCTCATCATTAAGCTGAAAATATAACCTAATGCAATTGCCATAATCATTCCACTTATTATTACTATTGCTTCATACCCACCTTGAAATGCGTATTTTGCCCAATCTAATCCCAATTGGTGTACTAAATATACTTCATAAGATATTCCTGATATAAACAATGTCACTCTGCTTTTAACATTAAATTTTTGCACAAACATTAACATCATAACAATAAAACTCATTTGACATACAAAATCAATTACATAATTTACCATTAAATTGTTTTCCATTCCAATATGCCATTTTATTATAGTATAATAACTATATGTTAGAACAAACAATACAGTTGACAATAAACTTATTTTCGGAAAAACACAAATCATTCTTTTTCTTATCTCAACATTATACCGAGCTACAATCATTCCAATCGGGAAAGCCAATATATTCTTTCCGAAATCTCCATATTCTATTATTTTAAACCCTATAAGAACACTTATGAATAGTGTAAAAACTGCTACAAGAATAATTATATAATTAGTTCTCTTTAGCGTTATGCCCGCTAACCAAAATAATATATAAAAGCAAATAAGAAATACTATAAACCAATCGTGTCCACATATTAGTTTAATTCCAAATATGTATTTTACTATATCTAAATATGCATAGTGTTCTTCATTCACTACAATATTAACCAATAAGAATACAATATTTGCAATCCAAAAAGGAACTAATATTTTTAATATTCTCTTTTTTATAAAGCCCTTTAAATAGTTCTCCTTGTTTATAAAACTATACATCAGACCATACCCTGAAGAAAAAAAGAAAATTCCTACCGCCAAATACCCGACACTACTTGTGAGTATTAGTATTCCTTTGCCTCCTAACTGTAATGAGATATGAGATATGATTACCAAAACACACGCAATTCCCTTTAACACATTCATATTTTTCAATTCCAAACACGAATTGTCTATTTTCTGTATATTTAAAGGAAGAATTAACGTAACTCCAATGAATAAAAAAACTATACTATCTAATATTTGATTTATTATCATATAATATTATGCCTCCCAAAGCCACGCATCTGTTATAATTATTCAGGTACTACCTGTTTATTCTAACACCTTATACACAAATATTTCCGTTATAATAGCTCTTAATGTAATTATTTTCATGGCATTCATTACTTAATCACTAAATCTTATTTCATATTCTTTTCATTTCACCTTTCAATATATTTATCCTCTGAGTTTAAACTTTATAAAAATCCAATCCAATATATAGCAAATTGGAAGCATTATAATAATTATCCACAATAAAATAAACAGCCAATATCGCGGAAAAAAAATAATTTTAGGAATAAACGTAACCATTATAGGATAATGAATTAACCACATATTTGTCGCATGTTTTCCTAAACTAATAAACACTTTTCCTATTACGTTTTCATAAAAGATATAGGAAACTGTAAAACATATAATAGGTGCCGTTATATTATCAAATATTGTATTCGGTACAAAAATTATAAACACAACTACCGCTGCTAAAATCATTGATAGTACCATTTTTTTGTACTTAGGCACCTTTTCATTAAGTTCTTTAATTATCTTTTCAAATATAAAATGCTTAGCACAAATATATCCAATTAAAAATACCGGCAAAAACATAAATGGTTCTATACATACTTTGTAAATAATCGTATTAACTTTAAAATGACTTTGTAATACATAATTAATGATTGTTATTAATACCTTTATTCCAATAACACCTATTACTTCCATTGGTAAAGACATTCTTTTGTAAAATTTGTTCACTACAGGAAATACCAAAATTATCACTATATAAGTAATCACAAACCAGGCAAATTTATTGTATGAATAATCCAATGCAAAAACATTTAACATAACATTTTTAAAGTCATATTCTCCTATTCCAAATGTTACACCCAGTGCCACAATTGTTACTGTTATAACTGCATATTGAATCCATATATTTTTTATTCTAATGCCAGCATTTCTAAACGAAAAGTTTTTAATTTTCTTTTGAACATAGTACATTCCATAACCAGACAAAAATAAAAACATAGATACGCATATATTACCAATTGAACCAATTGTCCAAGGAATACTATGCCCATTTGGCAAGATAATCAGTGCCGTATATTGTTCGTAATCCTGCCAATAAAACAAATGTAAAATTAGCATCAAAATCATAGCCACACCTTTTGATATTAATGTGTGATTTTTAGTAAATGTATATGTATCCATCTTATTCCTTTCTACTTTGCTATTTTCCTTTTAAAATCTCCTAATCTTACATACCAATAAAAATATCCCACGCTATCATTCTTAACACTTTTTAATAACTGCCTTAAATGTTTAGGATTATCTACATCCTGATACAATTCGTTTTTATACGGACATCTATTTATCGTATCTTTTATTAATTGTTTCTTATCCTTTGCATTTAACTCTGTATTCCATATAATATTTTTTATAATTGCATCAGCTAAATAATGCAAGACAACCATATTGAATACCTTTCCTTTTGCCTCGCCTACATCAATATCATGTACTCTTTCTACAAAATACTCCACACCATTCAATCTTGCCAAATTTGAATTATGTAGCAGGCTTGTACTTCTTTGTAAGTACTCATATCCAACATAATCTATATATGTAATCTTATTCCAATATTTTAACAACTCCATATTGTAAACCAGGTCTTCTCTGTCAATGACTTTTGCATCACCTAGTACACCTGACTTGTCTAAAATCGATTTACGATATAACTTATTCCATGCGTACCCAAATGACATTTCACAAATAGCTCTATATAAACGTTTTGTCATTTCATCATGGCTATATATCTTATTATCCCAGCTACACACTTCTAATACGTTTCCATCTTCAGATACTTTTTCATATCCAAAAATAACAACATCCGACTCATCTCTTTCTATTGCATCAACACATTTTTTCACTGTATCTTCTTTTACACAATCGTCACTATCAATGTACATAACATATTCTCCGGTTGCCACCTGATACCCTGAATTTCTTGCAGATGCGAGACCTCCGTTATTTTTATGTACTACCTTTAATCTTGAGTCCTGATTAGATAGTTCGTCGCATATTTTCCCACTACTATCTTTCGAACCATCGTCCACAAGTATTATTTCAAGATTTCTATATGTCTGATTTCTAATAGAATCAACACATTTGTTTAAATATTTTTCCACATTATAAATAGGCAAAATAATCGATACTTTATCCATAATTCATTTCCTGTTTCATAGTTCTATTTTCTCTACCTGCAAAAATTTTTCAATCTTTTTGCTTTTGTATGTTGTCCATTATCTCCACAAAATCACTGTAATATTTTTCCGTGCTAAATTCTTTTGACCTTTCTAGCGAAGCATTCCCCATTTTTATTCTTTTATTCTTGTTTTTTGCTAATTCATCCATACTTTTTGTCAATCCGTTCACCAAATTTGAATCAATGTAATTAACAATTGCACATTGTTCTGTTACATACTCTGGTATACCACCTGAATATGTTGTAATAATCGGTAATCCTGAAGCCATTGCTTCGAAAATCGTTAGAGGTGCAGGATCCTGACCTGTGGAGGGAAGTATTGCAACGTCAGCCATTTTATATATATATGGCATTTTATCATGATCAATATATCCAGTAAAAATTACATCATCCCTTATTTCCTCTATTTCTTCATACACTTTCTTTGTATATTCATCCACAATTGTATTACTAGTCTGTGCGCTTCCCACTATCACAAGCTTTGTCCCCTGTCTTTCTTTTAATTTCTTATATGCCTTTACTAATTGAATTACTCCTTTTTCTTGTGATATTCGACCAGTAAAAATAAACAACACATCTTCATTGTTTATATCATATTCCTTTCTAAGTTCACATCTTTTAATTTCATCAATTTGCACACCAAACTGTTCTATATTTGTACAGTTTTTTAAAACATGTACTTTCTCTTTTTTTATTTCATCGACCGTCAATATTCTATTCTTTATATATTCACTCACAGTTATTATTCCACCACATTCTACAGCAGCATGTCTATATTCTTTAAGAATTTTCTCAGGTATTTGATTGTTAATATAATCCCAGTGTGTATGTATTAACACTTTTTTGCCAAATACTTTTACATATTCATAAAAAGGTACCATGGTATTCTCAATTAAAACATAATCAACATTTTCCTTTTTTATATTGTCGATTATTTTATCATAACTAAATCTTTCCAATGGTATATGAAATCCTGTTGTAATTTTAATATATTTTCTTTTTGCTCTCTGTACTATGCTGTTTTTCCTTTCAGGCAAGAAAATAAATTTTGTTTTTTTATAGCTTCTTGCACGACTTTCTGCCTCTTCATTTTCAATGCTATAAACAACAAATTCTATTTTACCCACTTTTTCATTTTCATCTAAAATTTGAGTAACAAGCGTTTCTGCCCCTCCGCCTTTTATATTCGGAACCGGTAACTCACCAACTGTTATTATTGCAATTTTCATCTTTAATCTCCTATCATATCCATTCTATCAATTCCATCCACTGCTCACCTATTTTATCAATATTAAACTTTTCCGTTCCCACCATAGAATTGTCCGAGAATTTTTTTCTTATATCTTGATTTTCTATCAACTGGTTTATTTTTTCTGCCATTGCTTTTATATTAAAACAATCTATTAGATAGCCATTAACTCCCTCCTGTATTATTTCTCCCGGACCTGCTGGGCACCTAAAACTTACACAAGGCAAACATTCTTTTTTTGCTTCGGTTAAAACCAATCCAAATCCTTCGGCTCTTGAAGTTAATACAAACATGGCTGACTTCCTGTAATAATCTTCTATGTTTTTTACATTTCCCTGTAAAATAAGATTTTGTTCCAAACCATATTTTCTAATTTTATCTTCCAGTGCCTTTCTTTCTTCCCCTTCACCACATATTATCCATTTCCAATTAGGATGCTTTTTTAGCACAATATCTGCCACATCCACCAATACATCAAACCCCTTTTGAGCTGTCAGTCTTCCTGCACTAATTATTAGTTTACTGTCAAGATCATAACCTGCATTATTATCTCCAAATGATTCCATAGGATTATATATCCTTGTAATCTTTCCTTTAATCCTTACCTCTTTTTTGTAGTTCTGTTTATCTTCATCAGTTAACACAACTATTGCATCTGCCTTTTTTGCAGCCCATTTTCTGGTGATTTTTCTATACGCCCCATCCGGATTATAATAATAATTAAACTGCTCCCAGGATATTAACTTACATTTCACTCCTCTTAATGCCGGTATAGAATACAAATCCAATATTCCATCAATATCTATCAGAACATCTATGTTGTTATTTTTTATAAACTTTCTAATCCTGTGAACATATGTAGGTATCCTCTTTCCACTAGTAATTTTTTCAAATAAAGTATATCTTTTAATTTTATCATTTAATGTATAAAACAACTTGTCATTGATTTCCCATAGGCTTAAAAAACATATATCAAATTTCTTATTCTTTACTAACTGATTAGCAATAACCGTACTAACTCTTTCCGTGCCACCGCTTCTGGTTATGTCACCGGAAAAAAAACATATTTTCTTCATTTGAAGTAACTACCTTCCTAAACTTTATACAATAAAACTAGCCAATTTCCACAACTTATAGTTTCTGGTTTCAAATGCTCTCTCAATATCTTTGTCAATGGTTCTTCCCTTTGCCTTATAATGCTCCGGTCGAATGTTTTCCAGCATTTGACATGCCAGATTAAATGCGCCTTCTATCACTTCATCAGACATTAATGAAATCCTCCTATAGAGTAATGTGGACATATGACCTTTAACCAAATCATATTGTATTTCATCATTTTGCAACCCGATATTTCTCGCATCCTCTAATACCTTTTCCATAACCCAATAATGGTCTATACACTTGTTACTATGCCTTGCCTTTGCTGTTATACCATTTGGATTTAATCTATATGCATACACAACATCTGATATAACTACCATTTTTTTGCACATTCTGTATAGAACCATACATACAATAGTATCTTCAAACCATACATTTAACGGGAATCTTAATCGATTAAACATTTCTCTTTTATATATTTTTGCCCACGGAAACCCCGGTGCTTTCAATATATTTTCTGTTGATGTAACTATTGTATCTTGAAATTTATTGTAATTAAAATTATTAGTATTTTCCAAAAAGCTATAGTAACTTCCCTGTATAATGTCAGCTCCAGATTCTCTTATTTTTCCCATCATACCTTCTATGCAATTTTCTACTAACATATCATCGGAGTCAAGAAACATTATATATTTTCCAATGCTTGCATCTATACCTGTATTTCTGGCTCCCGAAAATCCTTTATTTTCCTGATTAATCAAAACTATCTTATCTGATTTTATACCGGTTACGATTTCTTTTGTTTTATCACTTGAACCATCATTGACTATTATAAGTTCATAGTCAACATTTGTTTGCTGATTTATTACAGAATTGATACAGTCTCTTATTGTTTTCTCCGCATTATATGCTGGAACAATTATAGACAAATCTTTACTACATTCCTTATTTGTATATGTAGTTTTCATATCAGGTCTCTTACTGCAACTATCCATCAGTTTATATGCTTCATCAATAGTCATGCCACTTTTACTCTTGCAAAAAAGTCTTGCCATATAATAATATACCAACAACATACAATAACTAATGTTAGATATAACTTTTGCCAACTTAACATTTTTAATTTTTTTATAAAATGTGTTATACATACGTTGCTTCATTCTTCACCATTCCTTTTGTCATAACATTATTTTGCGTTCTATTTTGGTATACCAATAATTGGAAAACCGGAAATGTGGTAGCCTCATGTCTAACCCAAGAGCCAAAATCCGGTTCGAATACTACCGATCCAAAGAAATATGCCACAAAGCACGACAACGCCACAACCATCTTTTTATCCATTGTCTTAATATTAGCAAGTGCTTTAAATAAGTATACTAAAATAAATATCTGATAAACAAAAAAAGGCGCATATCCCGGGCTCTTCAACAGAAGCTCTATTGGAATCATCATTCTGAATGCATTAATTACATAATCAATCATAAAAACACCAAGATTTCCATTAACCTCTATAGGGTTATAAATTGCCGAATTTGCTCCACCTTGTTCCCTTATAGTAGATGTAGAACTATCCCTTACATTCAATGCATCAATATAATCATCATGTGCCACAAAGCTACTGGCATAGAAAAATGCAAATACGCCAACAAAACATATAATTACTGTTGTAACTATCATTAATTTAGTTACTTTGTTTCTTCTTTTTAACCACGTAAACGCAAAATATAACAACACACTCATTGCTGCCATAATTATATAATATGATCTAAAAGATGTACTCTCCCAGTAGTACACTGCCACGCAACCAATTAACTTTAGCATTGTATTTTTTATGGGACTGGTTATTATTATATAAATCAGTATGAAATACAGTATCTGTATCATTTCCTTATTAATACAGAAAACATATATATTTAAGACTCCTGTTGCCATAAGTGTAAATAGTGAATCCATAAAATCCATCTCTTTGGCTTTAGATACTATAAACATTATTACAATGGTCATAATCAACCCATAAAACGTTGAAAATTGGTTTATGGTGTTAAAATGAAAAATATTAATTGCCTTGTGAAAATCAACCGCCTGCTGATATCCTGTCCATGCAATAGTTGATTTTTCACCATTTACCAACATATCTATCATTCGCCAACTGTCAAAAAAATATTTTGATGGCAAAAAATACATATATATAATTTTTGCCAATATGGCTGTAGGAGCTATCAGTAATAATGTAATATCTCTATTCTGCTGCCTAACACTTACTCTCTTCTGCTCCATCTTATTCCCCCTGCATCCTTATATTAATCCCACTACCACAGGTAGCGATGGCACACCCCGGCACATCCCTATCCACTACGCAACCGGCTCCTATCACTGCATTATCTCCTATAGTCACGCCTTTTAATATCACCACATTGCTTCCTATCCACACATGTTTTCCTATATGCACAGGTGCCACCGTATATCCCTGACTCTTTATAGTATCCTCCGAACTTCTAAACCTATGGTTATGGTCATATACATGGCTATTCTCTCCAAAAATCGTTCCGTCCCCTATTGTAACCTCCTGCAAACTGTTTACCGAACAATTATTATTAAAAAAGCACCTTTCACCTATGCTGATATTACCGTCACCTTCCACCATAGCATGAAAGCCATTCCTAAAAGTGGTCTTCCTTCCAAAAGAAATCTTATTTCCGCTCAATACTCTATATCCCACCTTCTTAATCATCGCTTTCACGTGATAATACAGTTTTAATAATTTCATTGTTACCTTCAATCTCCTGTTTGTATACTGTTAAAATACATTGTTTAACAATTCGCTTCAAATTACATATATCATCTTATTTTATCAAAAAAAAGCTCTCTTTACAACAAAATACAATATAACATAAGTTATATCCATTAGAACATTTGTCTGTACTCACAAATTGTTTATCTTGCTATTAAACCTATATACACAAAAAAGCCGGACAGTCTTTGCATGATTGACTATCCGACTTCTCTCTCTTATTTTCTTATTACGCTGTCTGCCTCTCGGCAAGCTGCCTTTTTAATTCTTCTATTTCTTTTTCATATTTGTCTAATCGGTTCTGCTTTTCATCCAGCTGGCTCTGCTTTTCATCCAACTCTTTCTGCATTATTTTACGTTCAACTTCTCTTCCTCGTGCTTCACCTCTTGCTTCTCCACTCATCCTTGCATCCTTCATCATGTCATCAATTGCCTTACACATGTCCTGCTTTTCCTCCTTTTCTTCAACCTTTATGTTAATGTTTGCACACTCCCTGATTACCACCATGGCATCCCTTTCCATGTTTGAATATTCATCATGCTTTTCACTAAGAAGACTGCTCATTTTCTCCTTGTCCCCCGATGCCTTCATAAATTCCACTATGTACCTGAAGTCCGACATGAACCTGTCTGAATTGTTAATCTCATGGGGATCTATGAGATTAATTCTGTAATCCGGAATTAATTTTAACATTTCCTTATCATCTATGCTTAACATTTCATGGAGACTTCTCGGGCCGTCCCAGGGTCTGTCTCCAAAATATACCGTCAGGGTTATTATTCCGGCTATCCTGTCTTCTTTCTTAAGCCCTGACAAAAATTCACTGCTTCCACTTAATTTTCTCTTTCTTCTGTTTTCCCTTGACTTTCTTTCCACCTGGTCGGCATATCCCATGAAGTCATACAGGCCGTTCCTTACCGGCTGGGCATAATGTACATTGGATGCGTTTTCAATTCCCAAAAGCATGT
>OLVP01000158.1_pt1 | contig 59766 bp, 58 predicted proteins | sample 1673281 | NCBI WGS metagenome assembly OLVP01 (sample SAMEA3178940, study PRJEB25190) | human gut metagenome | biome: human gut; feature: human-associated habitat; material: faeces | place: Austria | collected 2013
AGCCTGAGCATGAAAGCTCTTGAGGCACCGGCTGAGGAAGCTACAGAAGAATAATAACAGACAACAAAAATAGTTGTGTTGAATAACAGAGACTGCCGGATGGAAAGCTGCTTGCTGAATATCCGGCAGTTTTGTTGACAGAAGGGATAACAAGAATGCTCGAAGAAGGAATATTCGATATACATTGCCACATTGTGCCAGGAGTGGATGACGGAGCTGCGGATATTGAAGAAACAAGAAAATTATTGGAGATGGAATATAAGCAGGGAGTGAGAAACATTATTCTGACGCCTCATTTTCGTTTTCGGATGTTTGAGACACCTCTGGAAAAAGTACAGAGACAATTCCGGCTTGCAGAAGAGGCGGCAGCAGATATCAGTAAAGATCTGCATCTTTACCTCGGATGCGAATTTCATGCAAATATGGAGATGCTTCCTATGCTTCGTGAGAAAAAAGTTTCTACCATGGCTGGTTCCAGGTATGTGCTGGTAGAATTCTCTCACAATTCAGAGGCATCCTATATCAGAGAACGCCTGTCTGCAATGCTTTCCGGCGGGTACAGACCCATTGTTGCACATATTGAACGATACGAAGCGACCCGTACAGATCTGGACTTTGTAGAAGAACTGACAGAGATGGGAGCTTATATGCAGATCAATGCAGACAGCATTGTGGGAAAAGACGGCTTTTTTACAAAACGCTACTGTCAGAAGCTGATGAAGAATGACCTGGTTCATTTTGTAGGTTCTGACTGCCATGACAGCAGTAAAAGAATTTCCAGAATCGGGGAAGCCTATAGCTATGTAATAAAGAAAATGGATACAGACTATGCGAAACAGCTTTTCATTCGAAATCCGCAGAAAATCATAGATCATAAATTTTAATGGATTTTGACCGAGTTAACTTTGTGGTCGGATTTTAAAGAATTTTAATGAATTTCAAAGAATAATGTCACTCGCAATTGACTTTTTATACGTACTACGGTAAAATGTATACGGTTTATGTAAAACTGTAACTGTCTGCTGTAAAATAAATCAGTCGGATAATTACAAAAACTACAATGAAAAAGGGAAAAGGAAAATATCAGATGTTAGACAATTTGAACAGCAAATTTGAGAGCAGCAGGGTGCAGGCACTTGATGTCAATGACGATGAAGTTGAAATTGATTTACTGGAAATATTTCATGCACTCAGAAAGAAAATTCTGCTGGTACTGATGGTTGCTCTTATAGGTGGCTGTATCGGAGCTGCATGTACACAGTTCCTGATGACACCAATCTACAGTTCAACATCCAGTATGCTTGTTCTCTCAAAGGAAACCACGCTGACATCTCTGGCGGATCTGCAGTTAGGTGCCAGTCTGACAAGTGATTACACAGTACTGATCACAAGTACCCCTGTACTGGAACAGGTAGTTACAAATCTGAACCTGGATATGACAGCGGAGGATCTGAAAGAGGATGTAACGATTAATAATCCGACAGATACCCGTATCCTTGAGATCACTGTTGATAATCCGGATTCTACAATGGCTAAGAAGATCGTAGATGAGATTGCGAATGTTTCCTCATCCTATATCGGAGACAAGATGGAAGTTATTCCGCCTAAGATCATCGAAGTTGGTAAGATTGCTACAGAGAGAACTTCTCCAAGTGTAATGAAGAACTCAGTAATTGGCTTCTTACTCGGATTTCTTGCATGTGCGGCAATCGTAGTTGTATACGCTGTAATGGATGATACTATCAAGACAGAAGAAGATATTGAGAAATATCTCGGTGTTTCTGTACTTGCCAAGGTTCCTGACAGAAAAGACTACGTAAACATGAAGAACAAGAAACCAAAGAGCAATAAGAAGAACAAGAAGCGTCGCTAGAGTAATGGAGGAATCTGAGCAATGAAGAAACTCAACTTAACAGATAAAAGAAAACCGGACTATTTCTACAGCGAAGCGATTAAAACGCTGCGTACAAATATCCAGCTGTCCGGTCAGAGCATAAAGACAATTCTGGTTACAAGCTGTTTTCCGAATGAAGGTAAGAGTGATGTAGTACTCAGCCTTGCACAGGAGCTTGGAAGCATCGGTAAGAAAGTTCTTCTTCTGGATGCGGATATCAGAAAGACTGCTTATGCAGGACGACTGGGAGTAGAAGAAGAGGTCAAGGGTCTTTCCCAGCTTCTCAGTGGGCAGGTAGGACTGCAGGATATTATCTATGAGACGAATTTCCCGAATATGGACATTATATTCGGAGGTCCGGCTGCACCAAACCCTTCAGGACTTCTCAGCGAGAACATTTTCAAGGTTTTTCTGAAAGAAGTCAGGGAATATTACAATTACATACTAATTGACACACCGCCGATCGGAACTGTAATCGATGCTGCGGTAATCGGCAGATGCTGTGATGGAGCGATCTTCCTGATCCAGCCAGGTAGCGTCAGATACAGAGATGCACAGAAGGCATTTGCACAGCTTGAGAGAAGCGGATGCCGTGTTCTGGGAGCTGTTATGAATAAGATAGACACCAGTAGCGACAAATATTACTCTTCTTACTACAAACATTATGGTGAATACTATCGCAGAAGCGATGATGAGTCCCAGAAATAATATCGCTGTCTGATAATCGTTCAGAAGTGATATCATAACCATAATTAACAGTAAAGGAAAATTGGGAAAAGTGAGCAGAAATAAGAAGAGAAAAGGGAAAAAGACAAATATTTTGCTGGGTTTTATCTGTATTATCCTGGTGGGGGTTCTCGGTACAATTCTTGTGATGAGCTATAATACAGAGCAGGAAGAAGCCAAACGTCTGACAGAACTTGCAGGTAACCAGCAGAGCGGAATCGAAGATTATGAAGCAGTAAAGGAACACGCTGCACAGTTAGAGAAGGCATCCTCCGAAGATGAGAATACAGAAGATGCCGATAACAGTGAGACAAAGAAGAGCAAGAAGAAAGAAGACACAGCCGGGGAAGAGGATGCAGAGGAGACCGCACAGGCAGAAGATACTGCTGAAGCGGAAACACCGAGAACAATTTCCGGTATCGTATGCTGGGGAGATGATCTGATCAATGGTGAGGAATCCAACACTTATTCCTACATGGCAGTACTTCAGAAACTTCTGACAGACAACGGATATAACCTGACAGTGATTAACAAGACTCTTCAGGGCGGCGGTACACTTTCTATGATGAAGATGGCCGGTGTAAGTGATGAAACTCTTCAGGGATATATTGCGAAACATCAGCAGGCCGCAAATGGTGCGCAGCTGAATGTAACAGAGACAGGAATCCGTGATCTTACAGAAGAACAGACTACCAGAAATGATATGGACTGTGTACCTGTCATCTTCATGGGATACTATGGCGGATGGAATCATGATCCTGCAGAGCTTGCTGAGCAGCAGGAACAGATTTTAAATACATTCCAGAACAAAGACCAGTTCATTGTTGTAGGAACACGCCCTATGGATGGAAGCGTGACTTCTGAAGCACTCGATCAGGTGCTCAGCGAGAAGTGGGGCGAACATTATATCAGTCTTGCAAATGTGACACAGCAGCTGTCTGCTACTCATGAAGCACAGCAGGCTATGGCAGAGGCAGTGTTCCAGAAATTGCAGGAGCTTGGCTATATCAGCCAGAGCTGAATAAACGATTGAAGGAATGAAAATGAAAAAAACAGCAAAAGAAGCTGCGAGACAACGAAAGATTTATATGATTCTGATAATTATCCTGATCATAGTTCTTACAGTTTTGGGCGGCGGGTATTATTTTATGATGCAGACAAAAGCATCATCCAGAAATACAGGTGCTCAGAACAGTAACGGTCAGAATCAGACGAGCCAGACATCAGGTAGTGACACTGTGGAATATCAGGGTGCGACATATAAATATAACGATCATCTCAGCAACTACTTATTTCTAGGAATTGATACAAGAGAATCGGTAGATACTTATCAAACACAGGAAGATGCCGGACAGGCAGATGCGATTTTTGTGGTTTCTATGGACAGAGCGACGGAGAAGATTAAAGTGCTCTTCGTCCCGCGAGATTCTATGACAGAGATTGAGGTTTTCAATCCATCCGGTAAGAGTCTTGGAATGACAACAGACCACATAAATATTCAATACGCATTTGGTGATGGTCGACAGAAGAGTTGTGAACTGATGAAGACAGCAGTATCCAATCTGCTGGACGGACTTCCGATTCAGGGATACTGTTCCATGAACATGGATGGTATTCCGGTGATTACGGACTTCGTAGGAGGAGTTCAGATCACAGTGCCTGACAACAGCCTTGAGGATGTAGATCCGGAATTTAAAGAAGGCGCTGTTGTTAACATTACAGGTGAAAACGCAGAAAAGTTTGTACGATATCGAGATACTGACAGGACCCAGAGTGCTCTGGTCCGTCAGGAGAGACAGAAAACCTATCTCCAGGCATTAATTCAGAAAGCCCAGGAGAAGGCAGGAGAGGATGCCGGATTTGTGACAGACCTCTACGACAGTATTAAGAGCTATACAGTTACAAGCATGGGAAATGACATATTTGCGAAACTCCTTGCAGCATCAGGAAACGGTATCACTGATACAGAGACGGTACCGGGTGAGGGAACGCAAGGTAAGAACTTTGATGAGTATCATGTAGATAAAGATGCTCTGTCAGACTTGATTATTTCCATGTTTTATGAGAAAATTCAATAAACCGGTTAGAAGACAGCCGGTTTGGAATAAACTGTATGGTGGTAAATAGTCATTAGTACTGTTATTATTACTCAGAGATAATTCGTACAGACTTCCTGTACGATTATCAATATAAAAATAATCCAAAAGGAGAGGTGCATTATGAAACTTGCAAAGAAATTCATGACACTTGCTTTAGCAACTGCCCTTGGTGTAGGATGTGCTACTGTAGGTGTCAGTGCAGCAGGAAGCCGCACAAGCGCAATTACAGTATCTGCTGAACAGTCTGCAATCTATGAAGTTGTTCAGAAGATCGAAGAAGCAGAAGGCTTTGCAGATCTGCAGGCAGAACTGCCGGCAGTAGCTGACGCTTTCAAACAGGTTAACGAAGGTAAAATGGAAGTTGCTGGTTTCGTTGACGTTCTGAAAACCCTTTCAGAAGAGACAACAGACGAAGAAGTTAAAGCAGCTATCGATGAACTCGTTCAGAAACTTGACGGAAAAGAATTCGTTACAGGTTTTGATGAATTCAAAGTACTTGATGCAGACAAAGCAGAGAAGAATGCTGATGGTAAATATGAAGTTGAGATCTCTGTTCCAAGTATCACAGATACTATGGAAAACATTCAGCTTGTAGCTTATAGCAAAGAAGATGCAAAGAAATGGCAGATCGTTGATCCGATCAGCGTTGACAAAGAGAACAAAACTCTTGAAGTTGCATTAGATGATGGTGCTTTCTTCACTGTTGTTGCAGATGCTGAATAATTATTCGGTAATTCAGAAATAAAATGCAGCCGCCAGAAATGGCGGCTGTTTTTTGTGTGGAGAGAAGTGATACATCGTATCATATTAAATATTTCATAAAAATTTTTTTAATAAGTAAAAAATTTGTCAAAGAAGATAGATTTATACAGATTTAGCCAGAAACATTGACAAAAGATGTTACATTTTGTAAAATTACTTACAGTTGAAAATTATCAAGATTGCTTTAAAAGGTTAGAAATGCAATACCTCTGTGTCAGTATCGTGAAACTGGTTGCAGAGAAGGAAGGAAAAGAAAAATATGTATCAGAAAAAATCCAAAGGATGGTACAAGCATAAAGATTTTATCTTTATTGATTTACTGTGTATCAGTCTGGCATTTATGCTGGCAGATTGGATCCGCAATGGTACTGTCCGGAATCTGTATGAAAATGAAATCTATCGAAATGCAGCAATATTTCTGTTGTTGATGGATTTATGCGTGTGCGTGATATTTGAATCCTATAACGGTGTCCTGAGAAGAGGATATTATCTGGAATTTAATTCAGTACTGAAACAGACGATTATCCTAGAATTGGGTGCAGGGTTATATTTATTTTCTATTGATGGCGGTCATTATTTCTCAAGAATCGTGCTTTATCTGATGGGAATCTTCTATGTGGGAATTACATATCTGACAAGACTTTTATGGAAGAAACATCTGATGACAAAGATGGCAGAAGGAGGAGAACATTCCCTCTATATTATAACTACCAGAGATATTGCGGCAGATGTAATAGAGAATGTGCGGGAGAATAATTATAACCGTTATAATATCAATGGACTGGTAATCACAGACTGCGACATGACAGGACAACAGATCAGTAATATTCCGGTTGTAGCTGACATGGAACATGCAGCCAGTTATATCTGCCAGAAATGGGTAGATGAAGTGCTGATCAATATCAGTGAGAAACATGAATATCCTCAGAAATTGATAGATGAACTCCTGGAAATGGGAATGGTTCTTCACCTGAATCTGTCACGAATTAAGCCAACTTCAGGACAGAAGCAGTTTATAGAGACAGTAGGTGGATATACAGTGCTTACAACGACTATGAATTATGCAACGGATAGGCAGGTACTGGCGAAAAGAATCATGGACATTGTTGGGGGATTGGTTGGATGTTTAATGACTGGAATTATTTTTCTCTTTGTGGGTCCGGCAATCTATATTAACTCACCGGGACCAGTGTTCTTCTCTCAGACAAGAATCGGAAAAAACGGAAAACCGTTTAAGATGTATAAATTTCGAAGCATGTATATGGATGCAGAAGAACGGAAAGCTGAACTGATGACTCAGAATAAAATGAGCGATGGAAGAATGTTCAAGCTGGATTTCGATCCAAGAGTGATTGGAAATAAAGTTATGCCAGATGGAACGAAAAAAACAGGCATTGGAGAGTTTATCAGGAAGACTTCATTAGATGAATTTCCTCAGTTCTGGAATGTACTAAAAGGAGATATGAGTCTGGTAGGGACCAGACCTATTCTGCCAGGTGAGTTGGAACAGTATGAATTTCATCACAGAACCAGAATTGCTATTAAACCAGGCATTACCGGGATGTGGCAGGTTAGTGGCCGGAGTGATATTACAGACTTTGAAGAAGTGGTGGAGTTGGATAAGACTTATATTGAGAATTGGAATATAGGGTTGGATGTGAAGATTTTGTTGCAGACGGTGAAGACGGTTTTGAAAAGAGAAGGGTCGATGTGAGATAAAAATGAAGGCGAAGAATAGTTAGTAGAAGAGAAGTCTACATAACTTGTTTGTGCCTTGAGCGAAGCGAAAGGAATGATAAAAATTATGAAAGTATGCTTAGTAGGTTCATCGGGTGGTCATTTAGCTCATCTTTATATGTTGAAGCCTTTCTGGAAGGACAAAGATCATTTTTGGGTTACATTTGATAAAGAGGATGCAAGAAGCCTTTTGGAAGGTGAGAAAATGTATCCTTGCTATTATCCAACTAATCGTAGCCTGAAGGCACTTATTAAAAACACAAAAATTGCGTGGAATGTGCTTCACAAAGAAAAGCCAGACTTAATCATCTCCTGCGGAGCTGCTGTTGCTGTTCCGTTTTTTTATCTTGGGAAGATGATGGGAGCCAAGCTGGTTTATATAGAAGTGTTTGATCGCATTAACAAGCCAACAATGACTGGCAAGATTGTTTATCCTATTGTTGACAAATTTGTTGTGCAGTGGGAAGAACAGAAAAAGGTTTATCCGAAAGCAATTAATCTTGGCAGCATATTCTAAGTAGAGGACGAAGACGATGATATTTGTAACGGTAGGAACACACGAACAGCCGTTTAATCGGTTGATTCAAAAAATAGATGAATTAAAAAAAAATGGCACGATTCAGGACAATGTGATTATTCAGACGGGATTTAGTACATATGAGCCAAAGTATTGCCAGTGGAGTAAGTTGATTCCGTATCAGCAGATGATCAAAAACGTAGCAGATGCTCGCATTGTGATAACACACGGTGGTCCGGCAAGCTTTATTATGCCGTTGCAGGTTGGAAAGACGCCGATTGTTGTACCACGCCAGCACCAGTTCAATGAACATGTAAATAATCATCAAGTAGAGTTTGCTCGTAATGTGTCAAAACGTATGGGTACGATTATTAATGTAGAGGATATTGATACACTAGGAGATATTATAACAAACTATGACCAGATTGTTGCTAGTATAGATCATAGTATGCGTAGTAATAATGCAAAATTTAATGAGAAATTAGGCAAGCTGGTGGACAAATTATTTTGAGGATGAATAGATGAAAAAAGTGATAATCGTAAATACAGTAGGATTAGTCTATGATGGAATAACAAATATAATGATGTCGTATATTAAGACAATGGATAAGAATGGAATGGATATTTATATTGTTTCAACGATTAAAGCAGAACCAGGAATAGTAGAACAATTAAAAAAGAATGGTTGTCACATTATTGATTTGCCTTCACGGCAAAAAAACACTTTAAGTTACTTTTATGGGCTTGCAAAGTTTATTCGTAAAAATAAAATAGATATTATTCATGCACATGGAAACAGTGGCACTTTAGCAATTGAAATGATTGCTGGTTGGCTGGGTGGGTGTACGAAGCGAATTGCACATTCGCACAATACAAAATGCAATCGAGTTAAAGCAGATAAATTGCTAAGACCTTTTTTCTATTTATTTTATACAGATGCTGTTGCTTGTGGAGAGGAAGCAGGTCACTGGCTTTTTAAGAATCGTCAATTCACAGTTTTAAAAAACGGAAGAAACATTGATGAATTTTCATATAATGCAGAAATAAGAGAAAAAATTCGAAGAAAACTGAAAATAGAGAATGAAATAGTAATTGGTCATGTTGGAGGCTTTTATGAACAGAAAAACCACAAATTTCTTATGAGGATTTTCAGAAGTATGATTGAAATTGAACCAAATGTTCGATTATTGTTAGTGGGTGAGGGGCCGCTAAAATCTGAAATCAAAAATTCAAGTAGAGATATTGATGATAAAGTGCTTTTTTTAGGGACAACAGATTATGTTGCTGATTATCTTCAGGCAATGGACGGAATGCTTTTGCCCTCGTTATTTGAAGGGCTTCCATTAGTAGCTATTGAATGGCAAATTAATGGTTTACCTTGTTTGTTGGCAGATACTATAACTAAGGATTGTGGATTAATGCAAAATGTTAAATTTATATCGTTGGATGCAAGTCCCAAAATATGGGCACTGGAAATTTTGAATTTAATTAGAAATAACAACAGACTAAGATATTCAGAAATGGCATCACATATTATAAAGAGAGCTGGATTTGACATAAAACAAAATGCTAAACAATTGCGAGAAATGTATATAAGTTGATGAGGAGGAAATCAAAATGAAAATAGCGGTTTTGATGTCCACATATAATGGACATAGATTTTTAAATCAACAGCTAGAAAGTCTTGCAAATCAGACAATTGCGGAAAATATAACAATTTATATTAGAGATGATGGCAGTTCAGATGACACGATTGAAATAATTGAAGCATGGAAGAAACAAATAGATATTATTTTTTATAGATGTTCAAACGTCGGACCAGCTAAAAGTTTCTGGGAATTATTTTTGAATAAGAATATTCAGGCTGATTATTATGCTTTTTGTGATCAAGATGATATATGGGATGCAGACAAACTTGAAGTGTCAATCCGAAAGTTGAAAAACGATGTGTGCCTGTATGCATGTAATTGTCGAATAATTGATGAGAATGAAAAAATACTTCAGCAAAAGTATATGTCGGTTCCTCTGGAGATTAGTATACCTAAACTTTTTATCTCGGGGATTGCACAAGGTTGTGCTATGACATTTACGAATGCTTTAAGAGAGTACATTCTTGGATTAGACATTAGTTGTGTCACGATGCATGATTCAACAATAATGTTGTATGCGGTAGTCTTTGGTAAAGTATATTGGGATGAGGTTCCACATTTTGGTTATAGAGCACATTCAAATAATGTGGTTGCAAAAGACAACAAGAATTTTTGGCAAAAACTAAAAACAACATATAAGGGATGGAAAAATGAGAGCCAAAATTCAAAATGCAGAGTTGCAGCAGATTTGATAAACAATGTTGAATCAATTGAAAAATACGATCTGGAATTTTTACAAAATGTTGCTAATTATCGAAAATCGTTCATAAGTAAAGTAAAGTTATTATTTACTAAAGAGGTTATAGGGATGCCAAAACGCAATGTCAATTCTTACAGAATGCGTATTATTTTGAATCTTTATTAAGAATAACGATGAGAAAGAGGAGAAAACAGATATAAAAGGGATTATTTGGACAGGTGTTTGTCTGTATCCATTAACGAAAGTTATGAGTAAGTTATTTAGTAAATGGAAAATTATGACGGAATTTAAATTAGTTTATATTGGCAAAAATATTATGCGATAGTGTAAAAATCGTATAATAGTAAATGTGTGAAGAAATTAAAAAATGAAGAAAATATATGATTTTATGAGGAGAACATAGTGCAAGTAAAAATGTGGAACGGAAAAATATCAAAAAAATATTTGTTGTTTGAAATGGCATATTTCCCATGGGTAATAAGCTGGATGCTCACATCATCATATTTTAAAGACTATATTCACCCGTATGCGATTATCAATTTGTGGGAATATGTGGGAAGTGCCTTGCTTACCTTAAAAATTTTAATGATTAAAGTTCCGCATAAGTGGGTTTATGGATTGGAATTTGGAGTTATCTTGGTTGGATGGTTGGTTTCTCATGGAAATGGAAATGCTTCATTTGTTTTTTATACCCTTTTCCTTATTACGGCTGCGTATGATTTGGATATACGCTGGATTATAAAAAAAACAATGTACTGTCAAATTATTATCGTTAGTGGAATTGTGATATCATCTATTATTGGACTGATTCCGAATGAAATAGTGGTATCTTATGCAGGAGGTTTTTTTAGAGAAAGAGAGGGCTTAGGATTTACATATACCACATTTGCACCGAATTATTTCTTTAGTATAGTTATAGAATGGTTCTTTTTAAATCAAGATAAAAAGAAATCTATTCTTTGGAGTCAAAGATTTTTTATTATATTGATAAACTTATTTTTATATAAAAAGACAGGAACAAGAGCGACTTTTTTATTTGTTATGTGTATTGTTTTGATTGATTTAGTTAATAAAGTAAATAGATTTCAAAGCTTTTTTGGGAAATCGGTTGTTAAAAAAATATATATAATTATGCCATTAACATCGTTGTTTCTTTCGATATTCTATAATTCTTCTGTTATGTGGATGTCAGAACTTAATGATATACTTAGTCAAAGACTTCGATATTCACAAATGGGGTTGGCAAATTGGGGAATATCATTGTTTGGAAAATCAGTTTTATGGAATACAAATCCTAGTGAATATAATTATATAGATTCCTCTTATATTAATATATTGGTGTGCTATGGGGGATTAGTGTTTATAATTTTAATAATTGGATTTTCAATTGCTGTAAAGTATGCTTGTAGAATAAGTGATCGTAAATTGGCAGGTGCTCTTTTTATATGGGCAGTCCGTGCAGCAATTGATCCTCAGCTCTTTTTAATGTGGTTTGATCCGTTCCTGTTCTATATTGGAGTTTCTATTTTCAATCGATTTAAAAATTATCGGGGTAAAGAAAAATGTTATCAATAATATGTCCTTACAATAATAAGGGAATTTTAGAAAGCCTATTACAAAAATCATTAAAAAATCAAAAGGATGTGAAATATGAAACTATTTTAATTGAGGCAAAGCAGCATGGGTTTGGTTCAGCAGCAGAAACGTTGAATTACGCCGGAAGCAAAGCGAATGGAGATTATTTGATTTTTGTACATCAAGACATTGTGTTTGAAAATGCATTTGTTTTGAAACAAATTAATGATTTCAGCGAAAATAATGAGTTTGGAATTGCAGGAGTTGCGGGATGTATTGTAAACGGAAAAAGGGTTTTAACCATTTCAAATATTTGTCATGGATTGAAACATGAAAAGGCGTCCAACCATAAAATTAATGTTCCAAAAGCTGTTATAAGCCTTGATGAGTGTTTGCTAATTGTTCCAAGAAAAGTGTTTAATAAAATAAAATTTTCCGATATAGGTAAAACATGGCATCTATATGGGACTGATTATTCGATACAGTGTAAAAATGAAGGATATAAAGTGCTTGTTTTCCCGATAACAAATATTTGGCATGCATCAAATGGAATTTCTTTGAATGCAAATTATTTTGATTCGATACAGAAATTAGCAAAGATGTATTCGGAACAAAAAAGCATAATAACAATTTTTGGGATTTGGCCAACGAATTTAGCTGTTTTAAAAGTAAAATGTTGGTATAGAAAGGTCCGATTGATGTTGAGGGGAAATTAAAAATGAAGATATTTGTAATAACGCACAAAGAATTTAAAAAAGTGGCAAAAGACCCACTTTATGTACCGCTTCTTGTTGGGGGTAATAGGAATGTGATAGAGAATGATTATTTAAAAGATGATAGTATAGATGATAATATTTCAGAAAAAAATAGTAGCTTTTGTGAATTGACAGGAGCTTATTGGATTTGGAAGGCGATAAATGAAGATGTGGTTGGATTGTGTCACTATAGGAGATATTTTTGTACTACAAAAAAAATATTTCAAAAGAAAAATATTCTATCTGAAAGTAAAATAAGAAAAGTTCTTCGAACATATGATATTATTTTGCCTTTAAAAGGAAATTATGAATATAATGATAAAACATCAAAAGAATTCTTTGGAGAAAAACATGATCCAGATGTGTGGGATAAATGTAAAAGTATAATAAAAACTAAATATCCGGAATATTTGGAAGATTTTGAATGGTTTGAAAGACAAACAACAGGGTATTGTTACAATATGTTGATTGCGTCAAAAGAAATTTTTGATACATATCATAAGTGGCTGTTTGACATTTTGTTTGAATTGGAGACAATTACGGATTTGAGCAAATACAGCAATTATAATAGCAGAATGTATGGGTTTGTTTCAGAAAGATTGATTAATGTTTGGTGTCATCATAACAAGCTAAAAATTAAGGAGATGCCGATATATAATACGGATTCAAAAAATATATTGGTTAAGATTTTAAGAAAGATAGTGTAAACTCTGATTAAATATCTGATTAAATAATAGATAGAATTTTTTGAAAGGACGTGCTGATGAAACAGCAAAAGAGTTACACATTTTAACAGGAGGGTGATTAAATGTCAGTTTTGTTAAACGAACAAGATCTTGAATTAATCCAAAAAGCAGAGTTAAAAATAGTAAATGAGATAAATCGAATTTGCATTAAAAATGACATTAGATATTCAATGATAGGAGGAACCCTTATTGGAGCAGTGCGTCATCATGGTTTTATTCCTTGGGATGATGATATTGATTTGATGATGGAACGTAGTGAATATGATAAGTTTTTGAAAGTTGCAGAAAAGGAGCTTTTGAGTGAATACTATATCGCCAATTATGAAAAGACACCTACTATTGGCGAACCATTTACAAAGGTAATGAGGAAAAATACAATTATGAAAGAAGAATTTACAGGAACTTCCAATGCACCTTCTGGAATATTTGTTGATATTTTCCCTGTTGATAATGCTCCAGATCTTACATTTTACAAACTAGTGCAAAGATATAGAAATTATTTATTACGAAAAAAAATATTGATAAAAAGCAATTACTTCTTTAATAAAAAAGGCATCAAAAAAATAGCTTATTATTTACTGGGCTTGTTTACGTTGGAATCAAAAAAAGATTTGGTGAAAAAATATAGGGAAAATCAGAAGAAATATAATATATATACAACAAAAGAATGTGTTTCACTATGTGGGGCGTATAGCTATAAAAAAGAAACCCTACCCAAGCAATGGCTTTCTGAGTATGTTTTTTTAGAATTTGAAGGTGTAAAACTAATGGCTTTTAAAGAATATGATAAAATTCTACGACATTATTTTGGAGATTATATGCAATTTCCTCCAGAGAACGAACGCGTTAGTCATCATACAGTAGATAAATTGGATTTAAGACAAATTGGTGGGAGAAGGGCATAAGCAGTAGTTAAGGAAAATATCTAACAGAAAGAAACAAAGTATTGGGCACAAACAAATAGATTTGTGCATTCACAGGAATTCAAAAAATACTTCTCTAAGGTGACAAATTGTAGGAAATCATGATCATAAGTGTAAAGTTCTAATAAATTAACATGTGCCTGAACCAGAACTTGAATTAGTTCCTCTTTTGTCATAGATTCATATTTTTCAAGATTTGGTTGTTTTTCTTCAATTGAAGGTGAAGATTTGGCTTTTGTAGTTGAATTCTTTCTTCCATCTTTTTTGGGTGAAAGATTATTGGTGTCTCTATACAACTACATATAATTACGAGCGGTATTGTCGTTGATATCATATTGCTGAGCAGCTTGAAATCTGGTTATCTCGCTTTCATAAATACGGTGACCAATGTTCAAACGTTGTTCTAATGTGTATTTCATGGTAAATCTCCTGTGGAATTAGAAATTAAAATTTACAATATTTGGATATATTAAACCACAAAATAAAAAATGAAAGGAAGTATGTTGTTTTTGCTTTTAGCAGCACCATACAAGAAAATTTATATGAAAAATATTGCTTTAATTATTGCAGGTGGAGTTGGAACTCGTATGGGACAGGATATCCCAAAACAATTTATTAATGTTTACGATAAACCAGTTATTGTTTATACATTGGAAGCTTTTCAGAAACACCCACAAATTGATACAATTGAAGTGGTATGTTTGGATGGATGGCATGATGTATTGAGAGCATATGCCAAGCAGTTTGGTATTTCGAAATTAGAAAAAGTCGTGTCTGGTGGACGAAATGGGCAAGATTCTATTCGAAATGGATTGTACGACATTTCAGAACGGTATAACAACGATGATGATATCATTTTGATTCATGATGCAATTCGGCCTATGGTGAGTGCAGATGTTATCACAGACAATATTAGAGTTTGTCGGCAGTATGGAAATGCAGTAACTGTTGTTCCATGCACAGCAGCAATGCTAAAGACATATGATTCACTTTCTACGGAGGAGCAGGTTTCACGTGACAATCTTAAGATTACGCAGACTCCTCAAGCATTTTTTTTGAAAGACATTTGTGAGGCTCATAAGGAGGCTTTTGATAGAGGGATCACAAATTCAGTTGCATCTTGTACAATGTATATTGAATTGGGAAGAAAATTGTATATGTCGCAAGGATCTGAGAAAAACTTGAAGCTCACAACATCTGAGGATATTGAAATTTTTAAGGCACTGTTGATGGCAAAGAAAGATGAGTGGATGCATTGATGTATGAAGAGAGTGTAAGAGAGCTTGCAAAGCAGTTGGAAATAAAAAATGTGTCAATTTTAGTGACAGGTGCTACTGGACTTATTGGCTCATGTGCAATAGATGTTTTGTCTGTCGCAAATAATGAATGGGGGGCAAATATAAAAATATATGCACTTGGCAGGAATAAAAATAACATACAAAAACGTTTTGGGAAGAATGTTATACCGATAGTGCAGGATATTGTCAATCCACTAGATAAAGAAATTGAATATGATTACATTATTCATGGGGCGAGCAATGCTGATCCGAAATCATATGCGATACAACCAGTAGAAACCATACTTACTAATGTTCTTGGGAATAAGAATGTTTTGGACTATTGTACAAAACATTCAAAAACTAGAATGATATTAACCTCATCGTTTGAGGTTTATGGAGAGTTAAAAGGTCAGGATATATATTCGGAAAATATGAGCGGAATAATAGATCAAACAATTCTCAGAAATGGTTATGCGGAAAGCAAAAGATGCTGTGAGTTGTTGGTCAGAAGTTATGCTGATGAATATGGTATTAATGCAATAATCGCGCGATTGCCAAGTGTATACGGTCCAACGATGCTTGAATCTGATAGCAAGGCGCATGTCCAATTCATAAGAAATGCATTGAATGGTGAAAATATTGTTCTAAAAAGCAGAGGGGAACAAAAAAGGACCTATTGCTATGTCCTTGATGTTGTCAGTGCGTTGCTTAAGCTTTTATGCAGTGGAACAAATGGCGAGATTTATAACATTTCAAACGAAGATTCTATTGCTTCAATTGCCGAGGTTGCACAGACCTGTGCAGAGATAGTAGGAACAAATGTAGTATTTGATTTACCAGATGAGGTTGAAGCAAAGGGATTTTCTCAGTCAAAGAATTGTATTTTAGATAATAAGAAATTAAGAGATCTTGGATGGAGTGGAAAGTATTCCCTTAGAGAAGGATTGGTGGAAACATTGGAATATTTGAGAAGAAAGAAGTCTGACAGGAATCCAATGAAGGACAAATGAACCACATTGGGGGCACGTAGCATTGGGGTCAGGCAGTGCGTCCAGCAAAGGGTGTGCAATCCGACAGGTGGAAATCCTTCCAAATAAGCTGTTAACCACAGCATTTGAAGCGAGTCTTGGGTGCGTTGCAGTAATGTAACGTGCTAAGCGTAGACAGCAAGGTAGTAGGGATAGCTATTGAGCACCGAAATCCCAAGTATTTTCAGAGTGCCGACTCTGTTGTCTGAGGGGAAGGCAATATGTGGGTTTATCGATACGGTGAGATTTCACACAACTCTGCGGTGTCGGAAGGAACTATTCATGCTATACAAGGATTGTACGTCAACTGGAGAGAGCCTATACTTTCTCTATTTTAGAGAAAAGAAATGGAGTATGCTTATTCAACCAAAAGAAGAAAAGCAAAGGAAGTATAGGCAGTCGGATGGCTTCATATTACTGATGAATGTGGGTAATGCCACAGGAGGGAAGGGAGCCACATATGGCAATAACCAAGAAAGTAACTTGCGCAATACTCAGAGATTGGAAAAGCAAGAAAACAACTTTTGAGGAGAAAAGTGCTGAATACACAGAGATTTGACAAAAGATCAGCCATATGAAGAGCCGGATGCGGGAAAGCCGCAAGTCCGGATTCTGTGAGGGGCGCACGACCGTAAGGGGTGCGTCTACTCGACTCAATAACGTTTAACCATACTGAACATAACGGTTCTAAATTTGTTAATTCATCAACAGGTCTACCATTTATAAAGTTGTAAACTGGTGATCAATTGATGAAACAGTGATTATTGTGCATATTATAAAGTGACATATGAAGAAAATGTTAAAAAAGAAGAATACATCGAAGAAGAAAAAATATTCAAATATAATAAAAAAAATAAAGGTAGTTATTTTGATACCTACATTATTATTTATATTACAGGAAATCACCAGCTCATTTATAAATTATAGAATAGAAAATAGTATACCACCAGACAATACAGTAGTAGAGGAAATAATTCCATTAGTGCTTGATACATGGAAAGTAAATAAAAGAAAAGAAGCATTACCTGTTATTGAGAAAGAAAAGAATTGTATTCAATTTGGCCTTATAAATGATAATGATAAATTGATTTACATGAAGAATATATGGATTATTGTAAAACATTATGAACCGATAAAAGAAATTACAGAAAAGTTGAGTGTTGGATTAGGAGAGATTTCTGAACCGATTTATTTGAAAGCAAAATTAAATTCAGAAACGGGAAAATATTTAGCTTATACAGAAGATAGAAACATAAATATAAGATATGTAAAAATTCCTCCGGATGATATACAAATTTTTATGTTGAATTTAGATTTTGTAGAAGAGGGAATTTATGATATTGCTATAGAGTTTCATTATGGATATGGTAAAAAAGAATATATAGAAATATCTGATCCTATAGAACTGGTATGCGTCAATAATATAGAAAATTGAAAATAAATATACAAAATATTAAAACATCAAAATTTTTTGTGCTTAGTCAGATATGCTTTTGTAACATTGGATATTCGGGTGAAAAGATGTTGAGCATTAAGGCTAAATATTATTTTTATGAAGATGTAATGGATTTGTATTTTAATGTGATAATTTAAATGTAACAACAGAATCTTGTTGAACATGGTAAATAATTACAATGGAAAGTATATATGGAATATATTATTAATTTTTTTAAAAATCCAATTGTGCTTGACTGGATAGCTCCAATTGTGACAACGCTGATATCAACTATAATACTTAAGAAATTTACAATAATAAATATTAGCCAGATAGTTAATAAAGCGAATCAAGAATATATAGATACAATTTTGACATATGTAGAAAAGAAAGAGGATATAAATCAGGAATTTGTGCATGGTATACGAAAGGCACTTGCGATAGAGCTTGGAGTTCCTGAAGGAAAGATGTATTCAGATCAGGTATTAAAAGATATTTTGATTTATAAAATTACGAAGAACACAGATATAGCGGAAAAGAGTAAAATCGAACTTATAAACGGAATATCGAATGAATTTAATGAAAATATTTTAAACAGATCAGAAGTAAAAAAGCAAATTACAATAAATAAAAGTAATAAAAAGTATTTTGGGCTTGCAACAATTTTGGGTTTCTTGATTTGTATAATAATATATGCGTCAAATCCGGAAGAAGCAAGTAATCCTAATTCTGTACAGGCATTTTTCTTAGGAAGTGTACAAGGAATGGCTATGCTGGGATTAGCAGGATTTACTTGGACATCATTTGGACTGGAAATAACAATAAAGAAAGAAGAATAGAAAATTCTTTAATTGCTGAATGCATAAAATATTGGAATTCATGCGAGGAGAATAGAATTGAAACAAACTTCAATTAAAAAAAATTTCATAATGAATGCGTTGCTTACAATGTCATCATTCATTTTTCCTTTGATTACATTTCCATATGTTTCCCGAATTTTATCACCAGAAGGCATCGGTAAGGTGTCTTTTGCTAATTCGGTGATTGCATATTTTGCATTATTTGCGCAGTTGGGAATTCCAACTTATGGGATTCGTGCATGCGCGAAGGTGAGAGATAATAAAGAAGAATTGTCCAGGACAGTGCAGGAAATATTTATTATCAATATGGTTATGACAATGATAACCTATATTGCGTTTGGAATGACATTAATATGTGTTCCGCGATTACAGACAGAACGACCACTGTTCCTGATTATGAGCACTACTTTATTGTTTAATGCAGTGGGGCTAGACTGGTTGTATCGTGGTTTGGAAAAGTATACATATATTACAGTTCGGTCAATCTTATTTAAATTTATCGCTCTTCTTGCAATGTTTGGGCTGATTCACCAGAAGAGTGACTATGTTATTTACGGTGGTATTTCCATTTTTGCGGCATCAGCTTCTAATATTTGCAATCTGGTGAATGTCCATCGGTATATCCAGATCAGGCCAGTAGGAAAGTATCAGTTCCGGAGGCATTTAAAACCAGTTATAATTTTTTTCGCAATGTCATGTGCTACAACGATTTATACCAATCTGGATACGGTTATGCTAGGTTTTATCAAGACAGACATTGATGTAGGATATTATAATGCCGCGGTAAAGATCAAAAGCGTATTGTTGGGAATTGTTACTTCCTTAGGAACAGTACTGTTACCTAGAGCTTCTTATTATATTGAGCATCATGAAATGGAAGAATTCCGGCGGATTACGAAAAAGGCAATCAATTTTGTTTTCCTGATTGCAGTGCCGCTTACATGTTATTTTATCTTATATGCGAAGGAAGGAATATTATTTCTTTCGGGGAATGAGTATATGCCGGCAGTTCTTCCTATGCAGATTATTATGCCGACGATTATATTTATAGGTCTGACGAATATCATGGGAATTCAGATGCTGGTTCCGATGGGACTTGAGAAGGTAGTTCTGTATTCAGAGATTGCAGGAGCTATTGTTGACCTGATTTTAAATACATTATTAATTCCGCATCTGGCATCGGCCGGTGCGGCTATTGGTACGCTTGTTGCGGAAGGTGTTGTGTGGATTGTACAGTTTGCGGCATTGAGAAAAGAGGTTACGCTTGCTTACAGGAATGTGCGTTATGGAAAAGTTGTATTGGCAACAGTAATTGGTGTGGTAAGTTCCGGATGGGTTAAGACGCTGGAAATGGGGAACTTTGCTACGTTGCTGGTGTCTGCGATTCTTTTCTTTGGCGGATATGCAATAGTTCTGACTGTGTTGAAAGAACCGCTTGTGTGGGAAATCGAAAATCAGGTATTTACAAAAATTAAAGGCATGATAAAGTAGTATTATTTAAGATATGCGTATGACGAAAGGGAAATAATGAAATGTATGATTATCTCGTAGTAGGTGCAGGATTATATGGAGCAGTTTTTGCTCATGAGGCGAAGGCAGCAGGCAAGTCGGTTCTGGTGATCGATAAGCGACCGAATATTGCAGGAAATGTTTTTACGGAGAAGATAGAGGGAATTAATGTCCACAAATACGGTGCACATATTTTCCATACAAACAATGCAAAAGTATGGAATTATATCAATCGCTTTGCGACATTTAACCGTTTTACCAATTCACCGGTGGCAAATTATAAGGGTGAGCTTTATTCCATGCCTTTTAATATGTATACGTTTAATAAAATGTGGGGTGTGGTGACACCAGAGGAAGCAGCTGCGAAAATTGAAGAACAGAAGAAGGAAATCACAGGGGAACCAAAGAATCTGGAAGAGCAGGCAATCTCACTGGTTGGCGGTGATATTTATGAGAAGCTGGTAAAAGGATATACAGAGAAACAATGGGGGCGTGACTGTAAGGAGTTGCCGGCTTTTATCATAAAGAGGCTTCCTGTACGTTTGACCTTTGATAACAATTATTTTAATGCGCTTTATCAGGGAATTCCAGTGGGCGGTTACACAAAGATGGTGGAAAATCTGCTGGAAGGGATTGAGGTCAGATTAAATGAAGATTATCTGGCGAAGAAGCAGGAATATGATCAGCTTGCTGAGAAGGTGGTCTATACAGGAGCGATAGATGCTTATTTTGATTACCGTCTTGGAAATCTGGAATATCGTTCTGTTCGTTTTGAAAATGAAGTTCTGGATATTCCAAACTTTCAGGGAAATGCTGCTGTGAATTACACAGACCGTGAAACACCATGGACGAGGATTATTGAGCATAAATGGTTTGAGTTTGGCAAGGATGAAGATGGAAATGATCTTCCAAAGACGGTTATTAGCAAAGAGTACTCTAGTGAGTGGAAACTGGGGGACGAGCCATATTATCCAGTCAATGATGTAAAGAATAGTGTTTTGTATAAGAAGTACAAGGAATTAGCAGATAAGGAAGAAAATGTCATTTTTGGTGGAAGACTCGGAGAATACAAGTACTATGATATGGATGCAGTAATTGCTTCTGTGTTGGAATGTGCAGAAGAAGAATTTGAATAATTGGTATTGACAAAGGAGAACGGGATGAACAATAATATCTTAGCAAGCAAGCAAGCAAGCAAGCAAGCAAGCAAGCAAGCAAGCAAGCAAGCAAGCAGAAATTATAACCTTGATTTAATAAAAATCTTAGCATGTATAGCAGTTGTTGGACTTCATACGTTACACAAGGATATATCGATTGTCAATCAATCTTTATACTATATTTGTGGATTTTCCGTACCAGCTTTTTTCATGTCTACGGGTTATGTGTTATTAAATAGAGATGGGGTACATAATAATTATAGTTGGAATAAAATCAAGAAAATTCTCCATGTTGTTTTCCTTTGGTCACTGCTGATTTCGATATCTTATTTGTTTTTGCGAGTTATTAAGAATGAATTAAACTTACAAGTTTTAATAGTACTTCCCAAAACATTTTTCGGAGGGTTAATTCAGCGAGGATATCTATGGCATTTTTGGTATATGGGAGCTTTGATTATTATATACGCAATATATCCATTGTTAATGAGATATAGAAAACGTTTGACTTTGATTTGGATAATTTCTGCGTTTGTTGGAGTGTTAATACAAATAATGTCATATATTGTTGGCATCCCTGTTCAAAGATATATTATTCAGACATTTAGACTGTGGTCTTGGATACAGTATTTTGTGCTCGGCGGATTAATTGGAAGTCATAATAACAAAGAGGAAGTTTCAATTTGGAAACGAGCCGTTGTATGTATTTTAATGAACCTATCAATTGTCGTGTATCAAAATGTAATGGGAAAAACTTTTCTACATAATTTATATGCTGAATATTTCTATGACAGTGCTTTAACTATTATATGGTTGATTTCGATATTCTATTTTATACTGGGTTTGACTTTGGATACGAATGTTAAGAGTCTAATTCAAAATATTGCTTCAATTACAATGGGGGTATATATTACTCATCCGTTGGTGATGAGGGTGGTTCAGCATTTCGTATTTGTAGATTCTTTAGGTATGTCATTTGTTTATTTCTTTGCTGTACTGATAATATCGTCCATTTGTGTATTGGTTATGAGAAAAATACCATTCGTAAAACGTCTGGTTGAATTATGAATCTTGGAGGGATGTCGGGATCTGACCGTGCGTCCAGCAAAGGGTATATAGTCCGGTGGGTGGAAGCCCCATCCGCTGTACCGTTGTTGCTTTATTTTTATTAAAAGGTGATTAGATTAACATGAAATTATAGGATGAATATAAAGTTCTATATTTTAAAAAGATATTATAAATGGTATAATTATATTAAATTTATTACTTTGGTAGCTAAATTATTGATTTGGATATAACAGAAGATAAAAAATAGTAAGATACCAAATAATGATTAGAAAAATTATTTAATAGATGGGGAGTCTTCACTATGAATATAATTAATGAACTGTATGAGAAAAGTGTACATATAGCTATCTGGGGATGCGGATATATTGGACTTACAACCGCTATAAGTTATGCATCGCAGGGAATAAGAAGTCATGCTTACGATATTGATAAAAAGAAAATAGTGGATTTACAAAAGGGAAACAATCCTATTCCAAACTTAGATTATTGGTGTGGAACTGATTTACGAAAGATTTTCAAAAGTAACCAAATTCTATTTACTTCAAATATTGCTGATTTAGAAAATTGTACAATACATTTTATTGCGGTTCCAACAGAGAAGGATATGGAACCATGTTTTGAATCGTTAATGCAGGTTTTAAATGATATAGTGAATATTTCAAAAAGGAATAATGGTACAAATTACATAATTATTGAATCAACGTTAACGCCAGGAACACTTGAAAAAACTATCGTTCCATTTTTATATGACCAAAAGATAAATGTGGGGCGTGATATTATTTTAGGTATTGCACCTAGAAGAGATTGGTTTATCTCACAGGACAAAAATTTAAAGGAGCTACCAAGAGTTGTAGCAACGTACAATAATCAAGAAATAGATGTGATTACTAATATTTTGTCAATTATTTGTAATAATTTGGTCGTTAGCCATGATTTTAAAGCAGCAGAAATGGTAAAAAGTGTTGAAAATACTTTTAGATATGTAGAAATAACTCTTGCTAATCAGTTATTATTAGCATATCCGGATATAGATGTAGATGAAGTATTGAGGTTATGTTCAACAAAGTGGAATATGGGGACTTATTTTTGTAGTTTTGGAATAGGTGGATATTGTGTTCCATTAGCTGCAAAGTATTTGATACAAGGAAGTGACTATAATAATGCTTTATCTATAGTAAAACAAGCAAAGGAATTTAATCAGAATTATCCACAATATATGTATGACTTTTTTGAATTGGAGAAATACAACAATATTGGGATATTAGGATTATCATACAAAGAAAATATAAAAGTTTGTAAGGGTTCACCGACAATTTCTCTATGTAAATTGTTGTCAAGTTTAGGCAAAACAGTGAAAATAAATGATCCATATTATAGTTATAGGGAAATAAAAAAAATTACAGGATGTAATGAATTGAAATTAGATTTAATTAATGATGAATTGGAGTGCATCATAGTAATGGTTGCTCATGAGGAATATAAATTATTTGATATTGAGCAAATTGTTAATAATCAGAAAATAAAAATTGTTATTGATCAGCCAGGAATATGGAATAAGTATGAGTGGAAGAATACTTCAATTAAATATCATCAGGTAGGAAAATTGATGTTATAGGGAGTGTGAACTATGAATAATATGATTGAGATTAGTAAAGTAGATAGAAAAATAAAATTGTATCATATTGCAGAAAGAATAGATTTGCCCGAACATATTCAGGAAAAAATAAATGACTACTGGAAAATAAGGTTAAGTGATAATGTAAAATTGAGAAGAGGTAGAGTTTTTTGTATTCGAAATATTATATATAATTCTGATGAAGTAGAGATTAATTTAGTAGATACAGATTATGCACATTATTTATATACTATGAATAATGTGATTGAAAAAAAATATGCTTGTAGAGTTTGTTTTGCTGTGGGACTAATTATGACATCTGATAATAAATATATAATTGGACAAATGAATAAAGATACATCTACCCCATTGAGATTACAGCTATCAGGAGGCGGCTTGGAAGAACAAGATATTATAAATGGAAATGTATGTTTGGAAAATAATTTGGACAGGGAATTGAAAGAGGAAGTAGGATTTGGAATTGCTGATAAAAAGATAGTGGCTTCTTCTGAATTGAAATATATTAAACAGGGCGGAAATTGTGGATTTATTGCATTTATATATAAAATAAAACTTAAAATATCCAGTGAAGAATATAGGGTCTATTTTAAGAAATATTGTAATGATTTGTTGAACACACCTGAATTATGCAATGTTTTTTTTGTAGATCGAGACAGAAAAATTGTAGATCAATTTTTTAACAATATGCAAGTACCAGTAGTTGATTATCTTTATCCTGTTATTTTAACTGATCTTGAAGAGGAGTAAAATCAGAACGCTTTCGGGGTCTGACCCTATGAAGTACACCTAAAAAGAATAAAGCAGAGCTAAAAGATCTATAAAAGAATTATAAAATCGGATATAGAGTGGAAAGAGAGAAGAAAAAAGCCAACAGTATATGACTCTTTTAATAGACTATAATTAAGGGGATTCTTATATGGAAAAACTTATATTTTGTAATTTAGATGATTTAAGCGTCAAAAGCGCGTACCTATTCAGTTAGATTTGTACCTTGAAAATTTAACACATGATACCATACCCATATCATCCATTATCTGTTAAAATATAACCAGAACTTATCTAGGAAGGCAGTCAAATGCCAGGTTCACACTGTACATTATGTATAAATAGTTTTTATCCTGAAACTGAATTAAATATAACGGAGATTTAGGAATATGAAAAACAGATTTTAATACGGAACCTCCGGGGTCTGACCCTATGAAGTACACACAGATGATGGAAACACTGAGGTGTTCTACTTCAAGAATGGTGTGGCTACAATTAGTTCTTTCACTCATGAGCCGAAAGTGATCAAGTTTTGATGATATGCCGTGTGGACAAACTGAACTCCAGGAGTTCACACGGTATTTTTTGAAGGTTGATGTATAGTTTGTAACGGAAATAAAAGAAATGGAGCGTAAGCAAAATGAACTTATCTAAAATACATCATATTGCAATTATTGTATCTGACTACGAAGCCGCAAAGAATTTTTATGTGAACAAGCTGGGATTCGCTGTTATCAGAGAGAACTACCGTCCAGACCGTAAGGACTGGAAGCTGGATCTTCGTGTCAATGAACACACGGAGCTGGAGATTTTCGCTGAGGAAAATCCTCCGAAGCGTGTGAACCGACCGGAAGCCTGTGGGCTACGTCATCTTGCGTTTTGCGTGGATAGCGTGGAGCAGACAGTGAATGAACTGGCGGAGGTAGGCATTGAATGTGAGCCGATTCGTGTTGACGATTATACCGGAAAGAAGATGACTTTCTTCCATGATCCGGATGGTCTGCCGCTGGAGCTGCACGAATAAGCATGGGAAAGAAAAGAGCGTATAAATCTCGGAAGCCCGGTGGAGGCCGAAAGAAGCTGAAGCCGGAGTACGATGCCGGGAAAAATCTGAAAGAGCAGATGGAAAGTGCTGTGGCACTTTATGATTCTGAGATGTCCTTGCAGGCCATCGGCGAAGAACTGGGATTAAATCCAATCAAAGTACGGAAGCTGCTCATCACGGCCGGTGTGTATGAATCTGAAGTGGCGGAGAAGGTGCAAGCTACCTTTCAAGAATACCGTGAAACACAAGACTACAAAACCTCCATCCTCTCAACCGCAAATACTCTTCAACTCTCCAAAGCATCCGTTACCTCGTACCTACCATATCAGAAAGGCGTGTACTTTTCGAGTACAGCAGAGAAAGAAAAGATCAGTGTCGGAGCAGAGCGGCAGCGAAGATACAGAGCAATGAAGCGATGGAGGGCTAATCCGACAGAAGAAAACTTTTGGGGAGTGGTTTTGGCTTATGCTGGTGTGAAATTCAAAACTTACTCCGGGTTGCCATTCTCTTACGAAATTAAAAAAGGCAGGAACGGCGAGTACACGAAAGAACTGTGGATTGACAGGCGGGAGAACAGTAAAAGCCTGGCATGGAGTTCTATAGTTTTGGCGCTGAAGAATATTAAAGGGGAGGTAGTAGACCGCCCGAAAGCTCTGGGTGATATCCGGGGCGTGACCTACATATACGGAATGTTCTATCGGTTCGGCTTGATCGATGTGCCAGATGAGGTAAAGGAGAAGATGGGCCGTCCAAAAGACCGCAAAAAATAGGTTGCTATGTACAGAAGTGTGCGGTAATATGTGCCATAACTGAGGATGTGAATCTCAGTTGGGAAGGATAGTAGCATTATAGAAAAATTGAAGGAAATGCTGGAGGAGTATTTGAAGAAAACAGAGCCGGAGTATTATCCGCCGGTGGAGAACCTGCTGGATCTAATCTATGAGCATTACACGGAGAATAATCCAGTAGAGAAAAACACGTTTGCCGGGAAAGCAGCAAAGGCCAAGGAAAAGGAACTGGAAGAGTGGCTGCGAGGGCGTGTGTTCTTATTTTTCAGGCTTTTCAGCTTTTTTCTTCTTCGGTGCAATTTTGTGGCCTGAGTAGATTGCCATGCCCATGCAGACCAGAGAGCCACAAGCGAAATACTTGTGTGCCTGCATTAGCTTCTTGCAGCCTGTGTAGAAGCATCCTTACTTGATTCGGTTAAAATGCTGATATTTTGAGGAAAAAGTGAAAGAATAATAAAACAGGGCTATCGTATGAACCAAAAGTTCATTGACGACAGCCCCGTTTTTAACAGAAATAACAGTTTCTGTACTTATCTGAAAGGGAAGATTATTTATTCTCTTCCTGTACTTCGATTTTGCGGATCGTTTTATTCTTGATTTCTTCTTTGATCGCTGCAAGGAAATCACCAAGGTCTTTCATTCCTTCATCACCGAGGTAACGGCTTCTTACGGAAACCTTGCCTTCTTCTTCCTCTTTGGCACCGACGATGAGCATATATGGAACTCTTGCAAGACGTGCTTCACGAATCTTGTAGCCCATTTTCTCGGAACGCTGGTCAACGGAGCAGCGGATTCCGTTTTCTTTTAACTGTGCTTCCACTTTGGCAGCATAGTCATGGAATTTCTCAGAGATCGGAATTACACGAACCTGTTCCGGGCAGAGCCAGGTCGGGAACATACCGGCATATTTCTCAATCAGCCATGCCAGTGTTCTCTCATAGCATCCCATGGATGTACGGTGGATGATGTATGGACGCTGTTTTTCGCCATTTTCGTCGATATAGTACATATCAAACTGTTCAGCAAGAAGAGCATCCCACTGGATCGTGATCATTGTATCTTCTTTTCCGTATACATTTTTGGCATTGATATCAACCTTAGGTCCGTAGAAAGCAGCTTCTCCAACATCCTCTGTAAATGGAATGTTCAGTTCTTCAAGCATCTGACGGATATGAGCTTCTGTCTGATTCCACACTTCTGCATCACCGATGTATTTCTCTTTGTTGTTCGGATCCCATTTAGAAAGGTGATAGGTTACGTCCTCTTCTACACCAAGAACCTGCAGGCAGTACTGTGCAAGTGCGATACAGTCTTTAAATTCTTTTACCATCTGGTCAGGTCTTACGATCAGATGACCTTCGGAGATCGTGAACTGACGTACACGTGTCAGACCATGCATTTCCCCGGAATCCTCATTACGGAACAGAGTGGATGTTTCGCCGTAACGAAGAGGCAGATCACGATAGCTGTGCTGTTCTGCTTTGTATACATAGTACTGGAATGGGCATGTCATAGGACGAAGCGCAAATACTTCTTTGTCTGTTTCTTCATCACCGAGAACGAACATACCGTCTTTGTAGTGATCCCAGTGACCGGAAATTTTGTAGAGATCACTCTTTGCCATTAACGGAGTTTTTGTTCTTACATAGCCACGTTTTGTCTCTTCGTCTTCAATCCAGCGCTGAAGCTCCTGCATCATGATCACACCGTTTGGCATGATAAGAGGAAGTCCCTGTCCGATTACATCTACAGTTGTGAAGATTTTCATTTCACGTCCAAGTTTATTGTGATCGCGTTTTTTTGCTTCTTCCATCTGTTCCAGATGTTCTTTTAACTCATCCTTGGAAGCATAAGCTGTTCCGTAGATACGTGTGAGCATTGCGTTCTTTTCACTGCCTCTCCAGTAGGCGCTGGAGGAGGAGAGAAGCTTGAATGCTTTTACACCCTTTACACTCATAAGGTGAGGACCTGCGCAGAGGTCTGTCCAGTCTCCCTGGGAATAGAAAGAGATTTCGGAGCCTTCCGGAAGATCTTCGATAAGTTCTACCTTGTATGGTTCATTTTTCTCCTGGAAGTATGCGATGGCATCTTCTCTTGATTTTGTGAAGCGTTCAATCTTAGCGCCTTTTTTGATGATCTTTTTCATTTCTTTTTCGATTGCATCCAAGTCATCACGGGAGAATGGAGGGCAGTCGAAATCATAGTAGAATCCTGTATCAATAGAAGGTCCGATAGCAACATTTGCATCCGGGAATAAGGTCTGTACTGCCTGGGCAAGTACGTGGGATGCTGTATGGCGGAGAACTGCAAGTCCTTTTTCATCTTTTGCTGTCAGGATGTTTAATTCGCAGTCACTGTCAATAACTGTTCTCAGGTCTACAACTTCTCCGTTTACTTCTCCTGCACAGGCAGCACGTGCAAGTCCCTCGCTGATGTCGTAAGCAATGTCGATTACGGATTTTGCTTCAGCGTATTCTTTTTTTGAGCCGTCTTTTAATGTTACGATCATGATGATTATCTCCTTTACGTTAGTATGGATTTGTTATAGTTGCTGTTCACTGTTGATATCCTGCGGAGCGTGTTGCTGAGAACGGAGTGAACAGTAACAGTTTTTTGTACTGCGAAGGGGTAAAAGAAAGAATAAAAAAATCCCCTACAGTACGGTTAAATACTGTAGGGGACGAGATAACATTACTCGCGGTTCCACCCCGGTTGTTCTGATACATTACTGATGGATAAATCATCTGATCAGAACCGCTTCATTCGATGGTAACGGAATCACCGGACTGTATTAAAGTCACTCAGAGGTGGTCTTCGGCTGGTTCGCGATGAAATGCTTGCACCGGTATACATTTCTCTCTGTAACGTTCCTCAGCGTACTCTTCTCTTCAACGTTTTGATTCTTCTTATCTTTTCTGCCGCCTATTATAAACTTGCAAAGTGGGTTTGTCAATCAGTAAAATGCAAAAAGTTGATTTACGAAAATAGAGATTAATGTTATACTGACGAAAGTGAAAAACAATAAAAAACATGAAAGGAATCAGATAAATGAGCAGATGGGAAGAAAATATACGTAAAGTAATACCATATACACCAGGCGAGCAGCCCAATCAGCCGGATATGATCAAGCTGAATACCAACGAGAATCCGTATCCGCCGGCACCTGGAGTGGAGAAGGCGTTGAGGGAGATGGATACAGATACTATGAGACTTTATCCGGATCCTACAGCAGGAGAACTGGTACATGCCATTGCAAAGAATTACGGGCTGAAGGATGAACAGGTTTTTGTGGGAGTAGGTTCCGATGATGTGCTTGCCATGAGTTTCCTTACATTCTTTAATTCACAGAAGCCGGTTCTTTTTCCGGATATCACATATTCTTTTTATGATGTATGGGCAGATTTGTTCCGTATTCCATATGAGAGACCGGCACTGGATGAGAACTTTCATATAAGGAAGGAAGATTATTTCAGAGAAAACGGAGGAATTGTATTCCCGAATCCGAATGCGCCGACAGGTGTGGAGATGCCGCTGGAGGAAGTGGAGGATATTATCCGCCATAATCCTGATGTGATTGTGATCGTGGACGAGGCTTATGTGGATTTTGGTGGTCAGTCGGCGCTTCCATTGATTGAAAAATATGACAACCTTCTGGTCGTACAGACATTTTCCAAGTCGCGTTCTATGGCTGGGATGAGAATTGGTTTTGCGTGTGGAAATGAGAAACTGATCAGATTCCTGAATGATGTGAAGTATTCTTTTAATTCTTATACTATGGACCGTACAGCGATTGCTGCAGGTGTGGCGGCAGTTGAAGATAAAGCATATTTTGATGAGACATGTAATAAAATCATAGAGACAAGAGAATGGACAAAGAAAGAATTGAAGGCACTGGGATTCTTTTTTCAGGATTCTATGTCTAACTTTATTTTTGCTACGCATAAAACCTGCCCTGCGAAAGAACTTTTTGAGGCATTGAGAGGGCAGCATATTTATGTTCGTTACTTCCAGAAGGACAGAATTGACAATTTCCTTCGTATCACAGTTGGAACAAAGGAAGAAATGCAGAAATTTATTGATTTTTTGAAGGATTATCTGAAGTAAAAGTTAGGAGGTTTTATGGAAGCACTGGTACATTGGTTCTCGCAGAATCTGTCACAATATATTTCACCGGAAGGGGCAGTTTTTATTATTTCAATGATTCCGCTTTTGGAACTCAGGGGAGGATTGCTTGCAGCATCCTTACTTAAGATATCGGCTGCAAAGGCAATTCCACTGTGTATTGTTGGAAATATTATTCCTATTCCGTTTATTCTGTTGTTTATCAGACAGATTTTCAAGGTTTTAAAAAAGACGAAACTCTTTTGGGGACTTGTTATGAAATTGGAAGACAGGGCAATGAGAAAAAGTGATCAGGTAAAGAAATATGAGTTTTGGGGACTGATGCTGTTTGTGGGAATTCCGCTTCCGGGAACAGGGGCATGGACAGGATCTCTGATTGCATCTCTTCTGGAAATTGATATTAAGAAGTCCTCTCTGGCAATTTTTTGTGGCATTATTATGGCAACTGTCATTATGTATATTGTTTCTTATGGATTAGTGGGAAATCTGGTACATTAATTGTTTTCTTAAATAAGTGTTATTAATATCTGATTTACCGGAAATCCGGGGACATATTTTATGTCTCCGGATTTCTGCTTTTATGTCGATAATATCAGTTTTATGACGTATAAAACAGCTTGCCAATAATAAAGATTTGGAATAATATGGTATTGTCAATTATGAAGAAGATGTGCTAAGATAAATATAAAGATACCGGTGTGCAGACAGGATTACTACAGGAATTAACTTGTCGACACAGGAGCAGGAGTATAATTTTCCTGCGATATGCATTGCTGCAGATCTGATATTCGTGTCACTTCAGACAGATTATCCCACTAACTGTTACAGGAAAAGTTAATAAAGAATAAATTGCTCAGATACATAGGAAATCAGAAAAACAAAAATAAAAATAATTATCAATATTAACAATCAAAACAAAAAGCAGAGGATTATTTTATGAGAGAAAAGTATGAATCATTATCACTGGCAACTTTAAAGGATTTGGCAAAAGCCAGAGGATTAAAAGGGGTTTCAGCATTGAGAAAACCGGAATTGATCGAGAGAATGCTTCACGAAGATGAACTGGAAGGTGAGACAAAAAAACAGGAAACAGTCCGGGAGAAACCGCAGCAGAGTGAAGTGGAAGGTAACGGAGAGAGAATCCCCCAGTATAACAAAACACCGGAACGTACACAGTATCATGCCCCGGCAGAGGCAGTACAGCTTGACAGTGGAGAGAGAGCAGACGGAATCCTTGAGGTACTTCCGGATGGATATGGGTTTATCCGATGTGAGAATTATCTTCCGGGGGAAAATGATATTTATGTATCACCCTCTCAGATACGCAGATTTAACCTGAAAACAGGTGATATTATTAAGGGGAATATCCGTATCAAAACACAGGGAGAGAAATTCAGTGCCCTGCTATATGTGACCTCTATCAACGGATTCCATCCCAGTGAAGGGCAGAGACGATATAATTTTGAAGATATGACACCGATTTTCCCAAATGAGAGACTGATAATGGAAAGACCGGGCGGCACAGTTGCCATGAGGATCGTAGATCTGATCAGCCCTATCGGTAAAGGACAGAGAGGAATGATCGTATCTCCTCCGAAAGCCGGTAAGACAACTTTGCTGAAAGATGTGGCAAAGTCTATTCTGAGAAACAATTCGGACATGCATCTGATCATTCTTCTGATCGATGAGCGTCCTGAGGAGGTTACAGATATCAGGGAGGCCATCTGTGGCGATAATGTGGAAGTCATTTATTCTACATTTGATGAGCTTCCGGAACATCATAAACGTGTGTCTGAAATGGTAATAGAACGTGCACGTCGTCTGGTGGAACATAAAAAAGACGTTACAATTCTTCTTGATTCTATTACAAGACTGGCAAGGGCATACAACCTGATCATACCGCCGAGCGGACGAACTCTTTCCGGTGGTCTGGACCCGGCGGCTCTTCATATGCCGAAACGTTTCTTTGGTGCGGCCAGAAATATGAGAGAGGGCGGAAGCCTTACTATTCTTGCTACAGCGCTTGTGGATACGGGAAGTAAAATGGATGATGTAATTTATGAAGAATTTAAGGGAACCGGTAATATGGAACTGGTGCTTGACCGAAAACTGCAGGAAAAGCGGGTATTCCCTGCAATTGATATCCAGAAATCCGGTACAAGAAGAGAGGATCTGCTGCTGAGTAAAGAAGAACAGGAAGCGGTTTACATTATGCGAAAAGCCCTCAATGGAATGAAGTCAGAAGATGCGGTAGAACAGATCCTGAATATGTTTACCCGTACGAAAAATAATGCTGAATTTGTGCAGACTGTAAAAAAACAGAAGTTTATCTGAAACGTTGTAAAAAAACAGTTACTGTTCGCTCCGTTCTCAGTAACAAAAATATTAAATAAATTTTAAAATAAATTTTAAAATAACTTGCATTCCATGGGACGATATGTTATACTCATAAAGCTGTTTAATAGTAAATTCGTCAAATGAATACGAATAGAAAATAGAATCTTTACAGAGAGGTGAAAATCATGAGAGAAGGAATCCATCCTAATTATTATCAGGCAACTGTAACCTGCAACTGTGGTAACACATTCGTAACAGGATCTACAAAACAGGACATCCACGTAGAAATCTGCTCTAAATGTCATCCATTCTATACAGGTCAGCAGAAAGCAGCTCAGGCTCGTGGACGTATCGATAAGTTTAATAAGAAATACGGCCTGAACAAATAATCAGAATATAGTAAGAATTGAGAAGGTTGAGGTTGGGAAATCTCAGCCTTTCTTGTTTCTTTGGGAGAAATATAATGAAATCATCGAACATCGGCGGTCAGGCTGTAATGGAAGGCATTATGATGCGCCATAAGGATAAATATTCCATTGCTGTCCGAAGACCGGACAATGAGATTGAATTAAAAGTAGAAGATTACAAATGTGTATTCGGAAATGCAAAATTTCTCAAATATCCACTGATCCGAGGTGTGGTAAGCTTCGTGGATTCTCTGGTGGTCGGCACAAAATGTCTGATGTATTCAGCGGAGATCGCAGGGGATGAGGAGGACGAAGAGGATAAGCAGAAGAATGCTGCTCTTTCAGAAGAGGAGCTTGCTGCAAAAAAGGCAAAAGAAGATAAGCAGTTCAAATGGCTGTTATATGTGACAGTTGCTGTCTCGATCGTGGTATCAGTTGCCGCCTTTATGCTGCTGCCATACGCCCTTGCAAGTCTTTGCAGAAGGGTTGGCGCTTCGGAATTTGCAGTTACAATAGTTGAGGCATTTGTAAAGCTTGCATTGTTTATGGGATATATGCTTCTGATTTCCAGAATGAAGGATATTCAGAGAACATTTATGTATCATGGAGCAGAGCATAAGTGCATTAACTGTGTGGAACATGGACTGCCGCTTACGGTGGATAATGTTCTTGCAAGCTCCAGACTGCATAAGAGATGTGGAACCAGTTTTCTGTTTCTGGTTATGCTGGTCAGCATTTTTCTGCATTTTATTTTTGTATTGGTTCCGTTTTACTGGGTGAGACTGTTTGGAAGACTTCTTATGGTGCCGGTTGTAGCAGGAATATCTTTTGAGATTATTCAGTGGGCTGGAAGATCAGACAGCAAACTTGCTGACTTTTTCAGTAAACCGGGTCTGGCAATGCAGAAACTTACAACTAAGGAACCGACAGCAGATATGGCAGAGGTTGCAATCAGGGCTGTAGAGGCGGTTTTTGACTGGAAAGCATATCTGAAGGAAGAATTTGGAGTTGAAGCAGAACAATGAACGGAGAAACTCTGACAGGATTATTAAAAAAAGGACAGATGATCCTTGCACAGGCGGGGATTAAGGAAGCCGGGCTGGATGCCTGGCTTCTCCTGGAATATGTCACAGGAAAAAGCCGGGCGTATTATTTTGCATACGGAGAAGAAAGTGTCACAGAAAGTGCTGCTGAAAGATATCTGGAACTGATCAGCAGACGTGCGGGACACATACCGCTGCAGCATCTGACGCATCAGGCTTTTTTTATGGGGCATGAATTTTATGTGGATAAGAATGTACTGGTACCCAGACAGGATACGGAAACACTTGTGGAGTCCGCTCTTGAATGCATGAAAGCTGTGAAAAATCCATATATTCTTGATATGTGTACAGGATCCGGCTGTATTCTTATCAGTATTCTGAAGGAGAGAGCTGATGCACACGGAACAGGCGTGGATCTGTCAGATGAGGCACTGAAAGTGGCTGTGCGGAATGCACGGACACTGGAAGTGGCAGAGCATGCGGAATTCGTACAGAGTAATCTGTTTTCTGAAATGCAGAACATTGTGTACGGAACAGAGTATATGAAAAGGACTGCTGTAAAAGATACTGTAAAAATGACAGAATGCGAAAATAGTAATAGAAATTATAGCAGAGCTTATGATATGATTATATCAAATCCGCCATATATTCCTACGGCGGAAATTGAAGATCTTATGGATGAAGTAAAATTGCATGATCCGCGTATGGCGCTGGATGGTATGGAAGATGGACTTTATTTTTACAGGGCTATCACGAAGCAGGCACAGGATCATCTTGTTCCGGGTGGTTGGCTTTTATATGAAATCGGATGCAGCCAGGGAGAAGATGTGGCAGCTCTTTTGCGGAAATATAAATTTGAAGATATTGAGATAAGGCAGGATCTGGCCGGGTTGGACCGGGTGGTTCTGGGGCGAAAGAAATTACAGGAGGATAAATATGTTTGATAAATTAGACGATCTGCTCATTCGTTTTGAAGAGGTGCTTAATGAGCTTGGGGAGCCGGGAGTTACCGATAATCAGGAACATTTTCAGAAGCTGATGAAAGAGCAGAGCGATCTGCAGCCGATAGTAGATGCTTACCGGGAGTATAAGAAAAACAAAGAAACGATACAGGACAGTCTTTCCATGCTTGAGGAAGAGAAAGATGAAGATATGCGGGAAATGCTGAAGGAAGAACTGTCTGAGGCAAAGAAGAATGTAGAGGAACTGGAGCATGAACTTAAGATCCTTCTTCTTCCGAAAGATCCTAATGATAACAAGAACGTTATTGTGGAGATCCGTGCAGGTGCAGGTGGGGATGAAGCTGCCCTTTTTGCAGCAGAGATTTACCGTATGTATGTGAAATATGCAGAATCCCGCCGCTGGAAAACAGAAATGATGAGTCTCAATGAGAACGGAATTGGCGGATTTAAGGAAGTAACATTTATGATCACAGGTGCAGGTGCTTATTCCAGACTGAAATATGAAAGTGGTGTACATCGTGTACAGCGAGTTCCGGAAACAGAATCCGGCGGACGTATCCATACCTCTACCTGTACAGTTGCTATTATGCCGGAAGCAGAGGAAATCGATTTCCATCTGGATATGAATGACTGTAAATTCGATGTGTTCCGTGCATCCGGAAACGGCGGACAGTGTGTCAATACAACAGACTCTGCTGTGCGACTGACACATATTCCTACCGGAATCGTAATTTCCTGCCAGGATGAGAAGTCACAGCTTAAGAATAAAGATAAAGCGCTGAAAGTTCTTCGCTCCCGTCTGTATGAGATGGAGCTTGCCAAACAGCATGATGCTGAGGCAGAGGCAAGAAGAAGCCAGATTGGAACTGGTGACCGTTCAGAGAAAATCAGAACTTATAATTTTCCACAGGGACGTGTGACAGACCACAGAATCAAACTGACACTGCACAGACTGGAGAATGTTCTGAACGGGGATCTGGATGAGATCATTGACAGTCTGATCGCAGCAGATCAGGCAGCAAAATTAAGTAATCTTCAGGATGTGGAATAGAATATTGCGGAGATGGTATGTGACAGAAGATGACTGAAAAAGTATTGATATGAGAGAAGAATGTCAGGAGGAAAATATTTATGAAGAAAACAGCACTTGTAATTATGGCGGCAGGAATCGGAAGTCGTTTTGGAAAAGGAATCAAGCAGCTTGCACCGGTGGGACCATGTGGAGAGATTATTATGGATTATTCCATCCACGATGCGCTGGAAGCCGGATTTAACAAAGTAGTGTTTATTATCCGTAAAGATCTGGAAGAAGAGTTTCGCAGAGTGATCGGCGAGCGTATTGAGAAAATTACGGAAGTAGAATATGTATTCCAGGAGCTTGATGATCTGCCGGAGGGATTTACGAAACCGGCTGACCGCACGAAGCCCTGGGGAACCGGACAGGCTGTACTTGCTGCAAAGAAGGTTCTGGATGAGCCATTTATTGTTATCAATGCAGATGATTATTATGGGAAAGAAGCTTATGTGAAGGTGCATGATTATCTTGTGCAGGAACAGCAAAAGGACGGAAAACTCCACATCTGCATGGCCGGTTTCAGGCTTGGAAATACATTGAGCGATAATGGAAGCGTTACCAGAGGAATCTGCCATATTGAGAATGGACAGCTTACAGGTGTGACAGAGACGCATGATATATTTAAGACTGCCACAGGTGCAGAGTCAAGAAATGCGGACGGAAGTGTGCAGGAACTGGATGTAAAGGATCTGGTGTCCATGAATATGTGGGGACTGACACCGGACTTTATGGAGATTCTTGAGAAAGGATTTTCAGAATTTCTCAGTGGACTCGCACCGGAAGATACAAAAAAGGAATATCTGCTTCCGGAGTTAGTTGACCATCTCATCAAAAATAAAAGTGCTGAAGTTGATGTCCTGGAGACAAAGGATACATGGTTTGGTGTAACCTATCAGGAAGATAAAGAAACAGTAATGAGAGCATTTAAAAATCTTACAGAAGCGGGTATATATCCTCAGGGACTTTATCAATAAGTTAAGCAGATATCTGCAGCTTTCGCAGGAGACATGTCTGATCTGATTAAAAGCAGTTTTGGGTGTGATCCGGGAAATACAGTATGCAGTGCAGAAACAGAGGATATTGTAAAAAGTAAAGGAGAGCAACTATGGGAAAATATTTTGGAACAGATGGATTTCGTGGAGAAGCAAATGTTAAACTGACAGTAGATCATGCATTTAAGGTGGGGCGCTACGTAGGCTGGTATTATGGAAGAGACCATAAAGCTAAGATTGTTATTGGAAAAGATACAAGAAGAAGCAGTTATATGTTTGAATATGCACTTGTTGCAGGTCTGACAGCGTCCGGTGCAGATGTATATCTTCTTCATGTAACGACGACCCCAAGTGTTTCCTATGCAGTACGTACAGAGGACTTTGACTGTGGTATTATGATCTCCGCAAGCCATAATCCATTCTATGATAATGGTATCAAACTTCTCAATGGAAACGGACAGAAGATTGAAGCGGAAGTAGAAGCAAGGATTGAAGCATATCTGGATGGCCTGATCGAGGATCTTCCTCTGGCAACTAAAGAAGATATTGGACGCACTGTGGATTTTGCTTCAGGAAGGAATCGTTATATCGGACATCTGATCTCTATTCCAAGCAGGGATTTCAAAGGCATTAAAGTAGGGCTTGACTGTGCAAACGGAAGTTCTTCAGCTATTGCAAAGAGTGTATTTGAGGCACTTCAGGCAAAGACTTATGTGATCAATAACCAGCCAGATGGCACAAATATCAATACAAACTGTGGCTCTACCCATATTGAAGTCCTGCAGAAATATGTTGTGGACAATGGATTGGATATCGGTTTTGCTTATGATGGTGATGCAGATCGCTGTATTGCTGTTGACCATAAGGGAAATGTGGTCGACGGTGATAAGATTATGTATGTATGTGGAAAATATCTCAAGGAGCAGGGCAGATTAAAAGATGATACAGTAGTAACCACCGTTATGTCAAATCTCGGTCTGTACAAATCTCTGGAGAGAGAGGATATGAAATATGAGCAGACAGCAGTAGGAGATAAATATGTGGCAGAGAATATGATGGAGAATGGATACAGTCTTGGCGGTGAGCAGTCCGGACATATTATTTTCTGCCGTTACGCTGCAACAGGTGATGGAATCCTTACTTCTCTCATGGTAATGGAAGCGTGTGTAGAGAAGAAAGCAACTCTGTGTGATCTGGCAAGGGAAATGAAGGTTTATCCACAGCTTCTCAGAAATGTCCGGGTGGCAGACAAGAAGACTGCGAGAGAGAATCCGAAGGTAGTTGCTGCTGTAGAGGAAGTTGCAAAGAAACTGGGAAGTGATGGGCGTATTCTGGTACGCGAGAGTGGCACAGAGCCATTGATTCGTGTTATGGTAGAAGCCGGAACAGATGAACTCTGCCTTGAGAATGTTGATCATGTAGTAAAGGTAATGGAATCCGAAGGATTGCTCATTGACTGATTTACTGGCAAAGGAATTACATGTATAATAGAAAAAAAAGATTATTTCTGACTGCTGTCTGCTTAAGCCTTGGACTTCTGACAGGCTGCAATGTGGGAGATACGAAGAATTATAAACAGGCTGCACAGAATCTGGAACAGGGAAATTATGAGGAAGCACTTGAAGAATACGAAACAGCAATTTCTGAGGGAGTGAAGCCTGCACAGTCGTACAGAGGTGCAGGTGTAGCGAAACTCAAGCTTGGAAACTATGAAGAAGCCATAACATATTTCAATGATGCGCTTAAATGTGACAAAGTTGGCAAAGCATTAAAGAAAGATATTCTGTCGTATAGAGCTATGGCTTATCTCAAAGTAAAGGATTATGAGGCAGCGCTGGAAGACTGCCAGACTCTGGCAGAAAACTATAAAATGGATGCGGATCTGTACTTCCTTACGGGAGAAACAGCATTGGCCATGGATTCCTATGAGGAAGCTTCTGCTAATTTTGAACAGGCCTACGGCGAAGATGCAACTTATGACAGAGCTATCCAGATCTACGGGGCATATCTGAACAGGGATATGGAAGCAGACGGAACCCGTTATCTGGAAGCTGCTTTGTCAGGAACTGCAAAAAATGCAGAGGATCATTGTGATCGCGGCAGAGTTTATTATTATATGGATGATTATGAAAATGCTGAAAGTGAACTGAAACAGGCCATAGACGGCGATAATACGGAGGCACTGGTTCTGCTTGGTATGGTATATATGGATAAAGGAGACAGCGCAAATGCAAAAGCAATGTTTCAGCAGTATGTATCACAGGCAGAAAACGGAGCCAAAGGATTTAACGGACTTGCACTGTGTGATATAGAGGATGGGGATTATGACAGTGCCCTTTCTGATATAGAAAGCGGAATCCATGTGGCCGGAGCGGAGGATATGCAGAGTCTGCTGTTTAATGAGATCGTAGTCTATGAGAAGAAACTGGATTTTCAGACTGCTTTGCAGAAAGCACAGGAATATCTGGAATTATACCCGGAAGATAAAACTGTTAAGAAGGAACTTGCATTTCTTAAAACGCGTGTGTAATATCCATCTGACTGAGGAGAATTTATGGAAGAATTTGGAAAGCTTGAAGAACGGGTGGTTCTTGTGGGAGTGCAGACGGATGATCATGATAATGTGGAAGAATCCCTGGATGAACTGAAGGAGCTTGCATCAACTGCGGGAGCTGTTACAGTGGGAAGAATCATTCAGAATCGTGAGTCTGTGCATCCCGGAACTTATATTGGAAAAGGAAAGATAGAGGAAGTACGTGCACTGGTATATGCTATGGATGCAACCGGAATTATCTGTGATGACGAACTTTCTCCTGCACAGCTGAATAATCTGGAGCGGGAACTGGACTGTAAGGTGATGGACAGGACATTATTGATTCTGGACATTTTTGCAGCGAGAGCTATAACCAGTGAGGGTAAAATACAGGTAGAGCTTGCACAGCTTCGCTACAGATCTGCCCGTCTGGTCGGTCTCAGGGAATCTCTTTCCCGTCTGGGAGGTGGAATCGGAACCAGAGGTCCGGGAGAGAAAAAGCTGGAGACAGACCGTCGTCTTATCCGTACAAGGATCTCTGCTTTGAAGCAGGAATTATCCCAGGTGGAGAAACACAGGGAACTGATCCGTTCCAGCCGGGCCAGAGGCAATATGAAGACTGCTGCGATCGTAGGATATACAAATGCGGGAAAATCTACGCTGCTGAACACACTGACAGGCTCAGAGGTTTTATCAGAGGATAAACTGTTTGCTACACTGGATCCAACTACCAGACTTTTGAATTTGAAGGACGGACAGCAGATTCTTCTCACAGATACGGTTGGATTTATCCATAAGCTTCCGCATCATCTGGTCGAAGCATTCAAGAGCACATTGGAAGAGGCCAAATATGCAGATTATATTATCCATGTGGTAGATTCTTCCAATCCGCAGGCAGAGATGCAGATGCATGTGGTATATGAGACATTAAAAGAACTGGGAGTGATGGGAAAGAAGATCATCACACTCTTTAATAAGCAGGATGCGCCGGGGGCATGCGTACTGCGAGATTTTAAATCGGACTATACGCTGAAGGTCTCTGCAAAGACAGGCGAGGGTCTTGCAGATCTGAATGATCTTCTGGAGAAGCTTCTTGCTGAAGAACAGATTTATGTGGAGCGCCTTTTCCCTTATCAGGAAGCAGGAAAAATCCAGCTGATCCGCGAATATGGGCAGCTTATCTCAGAGGAATACACAGAGGAAGGGATTGATGTGAAGGCAAGGGTGCCGAAAGAAATCTACGCCAGAGTTGTATGAAAAAATATTTTGAAAAATAAGAAAATACCATATATTGTGCCTTTTGCGAAAATGAGGAACATTATGTGGTATTTTTGCGTGTTGACGAACCGGTGATACTCTGATACAATGAACCTACAGTGTTACTCAGAGCAAAGTGGACAGTAACGACAGAAATATCTCCGGTAAGAATATGCAGGAGAAACAGATTAACAAGAGAAAATGGGGGCATTAGATATGTTTCAGGTAGTAAAACGTGATGGCGAAGTGGATGAGTTTAAAATAGGCAAGATCACAGCGGCTATCCATAAAGCCTTTGATGCAAAAGAGAAAAATTATAGCGAAGAGATGATTGATCTCTTAGGGCTGCGTGTTACTTCTGATTTTCAGAAAAAGATTACAGATAATAAGATTACAGTAGAAGAAATTCAGGACAGTGTGGAGAATGTGCTGATCCAGGCCGGATATGCAGATGTGGCAAAAGCCTACATTCTTTACCGCAAGCAGAGGGAAAAGGTTCGCAACATGAAGTCAACGATCCTGGATTACAAAGAAATCGTAAACAGTTATGTGAAGGTTGAGGACTGGCGTGTAAAGGAGAACTCCACAGTTACTTATTCAGTTGGAGGTCTGATCTTAAGCAACTCCGGTGCAGTTACTGCAAATTACTGGCTGTCTGAGATTTATGACAATGAAATCGCAGATGCACACAGAAATGCAGATATTCATATTCATGACTTGTCCATGCTGACCGGATATTGTGCAGGATGGTCACTGAAACAGCTGATCCAGGAGGGACTTGGCGGCATTGAAGGCAAGATCACATCTTCACCTGCAAAGCATCTGAGTGTTCTCTGCAATCAGATGGTAAACTTTCTTGGGATTATGCAGAATGAATGGGCCGGAGCGCAGGCTTTCTCATCCTTTGATACTTATCTGGCACCTTTTGTCAAGGCAGATAATTTAAGCTATCCGGAAGTGAAGAAATGTATTGAGTCTTTTATTTATGGAGTCAATACCCCAAGCAGATGGGGAACACAGGCACCTTTCTCCAACATTACGCTGGACTGGACAGTACCGGATGATCTTGCAGAGCTTCCGGCTATCGTAGGCGGAAAGAATATGGATTTCAAGTACAAAGACTGCAAAAAAGAGATGGATATGATCAATAAGGCATTTATTGAGACCATGATCGAGGGGGATGCCAACGGACGCGGGTTCCAGTATCCTATTCCGACCTATTCCATAACAAATGAGTTTGACTGGTCTGATACAGAGAATAACCGCCTTCTTTTTGAGATGACATCCAAATATGGAACACCGTATTTCTCAAACTATATTAACAGTGATATGAAACCAAGTGATATCCGCAGTATGTGCTGCCGTCTGCGTCTGGATCTGAGAGAACTCCGCAAGAAGAGCGGTGGTTTCTTCGGATCAGGAGAGAGTACCGGTTCTGTGGGGGTAGTAACTATAAATATGCCACGTATCGCATATCTTTCCAAGACACCGGAAGAGTTTTACAATCGTCTGGATCGCTTAATGGATATTTCCGCACGTTCTCTGCATATTAAACGTGAAGTAATTGGTAAGCTGCTGGATGAGGGATTATATCCTTATACAAAGAGATATCTTGGAAGCTTTTCCAATCATTTCTCTACCATTGGACTGGTGGGAATGAACGAGGTTGGTCTGAATGCCCGCTGGCTGGGAAAAGATATGTCTGATGAGCGTACACAGAGGTTTACAAAAGAGGTTCTTCTTCATATGCGGGAACGTCTGTCCGATTATCAGGAGAAGTACGAAGGAGAACTGTTTAATCTTGAGGCAACTCCTGCTGAATCTACTGCCTATCGTCTGGCCAAACATGACAGAAAACGCTGGCCGGATATTAAGACTGCAGGCAAGGAAGGGGATACTCCTTATTATACAAACAGTTCTCATCTTCCGGTTGAATATACCACAGATATTTTTGATGCACTGGATATTCAGGATGATCTGCAGACGCTTTATACATCAGGTACTGTATTCCATGCATTTATCGGTGAGAAGCTTCCTGACTGGAAAGCAGCAGCAGCACTGGTACGTAAGATCGCAGAGAATTATAAATTGCCGTATTATACGATTTCGCCGACCTATTCTGTATGTAAGGAACATGGCTACATCAGCGGAGAGCATTTCACTTGTCCGAAATGTGGTAAGAAGGCGGAGGTTTATAGTCGTATCACAGGATATTACAGACCTGTACAGAACTGGAATGACGGTAAAGCACAGGAGTATAAGAACCGTACGCTTTATGATGTGATGCATTCAGATATCAGAAAAATACAGCCGGTTCATGCCAGTGTAGTTACTGTGACTAAGGATGATGTGAAGATAGAACCTGTGGCATCACATAAATACCTGTTTACAACCAGTACTTGTCCGAACTGCAGAGTGGCGAAGAAGATACTGGAAGGCAGGGAGTTCGAGATTATTGATGCGGAGAAGAATCCGGAGATGGTGAAGGAGTTTGGAATTATGCAGGCTCCGACTCTGGTGATCACAGACGGTGAGCATATGACGAAATATGTAAATACATCCAATATTAAGAAATATGTGGATGAGGGATTATAAAGATACTGAGAGAGTTGACCGGAGGACAAAAGAGATGATCAAACAGAATGTTGTATTTGTGGAAAATAAAGCAGGAAGTCTGAAAAGAGTGACAGGGACACTTGCAGATAACGGGATTAATATTTATGGATTTGCATGCTTCGATGCACCGGAGTTTGCAATCTTCCGTATGATCTGCAACGATCCGGATAAAGCGGAAATTGTTTTAAACAGGAGTGGATATATGAATCGTATTACACAGGCGATCGTAGTTGATATGAAAGATCAGGTAGGCGGTCTGGATGAACTCCTGAAAGTAGCATCAGACAGTAATGTAAGTCTTGACTATATTTATACTTCTTTCCACAGAAAAGATCTCAGACCTGTAGTAATTCTTCAGACGGAGGATGGTGCAGTGACAGAATGCATTCTTAAGAATAATGGATTTAATGTATTTACTTCAGCAGAAGAACTGGAGAAATAATACTGTATAAGACAGTGAGAGAATCACAGGACTGGGGATGGTTCTGTGATTTTTTGTATATTCATATAGGAAAGTTGAATATATCTTGACTATATGACTAGGAATACTATATAATAAAAGGAAACAATGATAATCCGACGAAATTTAATCAGGAGGTTTTGAAAAATGCAGATTTCTACAAAAGGAAGATATGCTCTGAGACTTATGCTTGATCTTGCAGTTCATAATACAGGAGAACTGGTCAAGATCAAAGATATTTCTGCAAGGGAAAATATTTCAGAAAAATATCTGGAACAGATTATTTCATCATTAAAGAAGGCGGGATATGTAAAGAGCCTGAGAGGGGCACAGGGCGGTTATATGCTTGCCAGAGAGCCGGAAACATATACGGTGGGAACTATTCTGAGACTGACAGAAGGCAGCATGAAGCCGGTAGCCTGTCTGGAGGACGAACCGAATCAGTGCAGCAGAGCCGGGGAATGCGTCACACTCCGTCTCTGGAAGATGCTTGATGAAGCTATTGAGGGAGTACTGGATAAGGTTACATTGCAGGATCTTAAAGACTGGTATGAAGAGATGGGAAATGATTATGTAATTTGATTTTCCCTCTTGACAACAGTGGATTTATAGAATATTATGTATATAACATATAATTCATATATACTTAGTATGAAATAAGGAGGACGAACTCATGGCAAAAATCTATAAAAATGCAGCGGAACTGGTTGGAAATACTCCTCTCCTTGAGGTTGGAAATCTTGAAAAAGAGCTTGGGCTGGAAGCGAGAATACTTGTGAAGCTTGAGTATTTTAATCCGGCAGGAAGTGCCAAAGACCGTATCGCCCTGAGTATGATCGAAGACGCTGAAGAGAGAGGCGTTCTAAAGCCTGGCGCAGTGATCATCGAGCCTACATCAGGTAACACCGGAATCGGTCTTGCTTCTCTTGCTGCAATCAAAGGATACAGAGTGATACTTACGATGCCTGAGACAATGAGTGTTGAGAGAAGGAATATTCTGAAAGCATACGGTGCAGAAATCGTATTGACAGATGGAACAAAAGGTATGAATGGTGCAATCGCCAAAGCAAACGAACTTGCGAAGGAATATGAGAACAGTTTTATTCCGGGACAGTTTGATAATCCTGCAAATCCTGCGATCCATAAAAGGACCACAGGTCCGGAAATCTGGAGAGACACAGACGGACAGGTAGATGTTTTTGTGGCAGGTGTTGGTACAGGCGGAACGATCACCGGTGTTGGTGAATATCTGAAATCCCAGAATCCTGACGTGAAAGTAGTGGCAGTAGAGCCTGCAACTTCCCCTGTACTTTCTCAGGGAAAGAGCGGTCCGCATAAGATTCAGGGAATCGGTGCGGGATTTGTTCCGAAGGCATTAAATACAGAGGTTTATGATGAGGTTTTTCCGGTTGAGAATGAGGATGCTTTTACAGTTGGCAAGCTGATCGCCAAACATGAGGGAATTCTTGTTGGTATTTCTTCCGGTGCGGCTCTCTATGCGGCAATCCAGCTGGCTAAGAGACCGGAGAATAAAGGAAAAACAATCGTAGCTCTTCTTCCGGATTCCGGTGACCGTTACTATTCTACTCCATTATTTGTGTAAAATGAAAAAAGCCCTTTTTAGGGCTTTTTTTATTTTACATAAATGTGTTAGAATAGATATACTGTACAAATGATTTTTATGTAACTGTTCAGTATTTTGCAGAACAGCTATCATAACATAAATAAAATTATCATAAACAATAATATTCCGTGTAATCGGATCACAGAACAGGATGGAATAAAAATGAGAAAAGCAATTATCGCAATGAGCGGCGGAGTGGACAGCTCTGTGGCAGCTCTGCTTACAAAGGAAACCGGTGATGAATGTATCGGTGCTACCATGAAATTATTTCACAATGAGGACATAGGAGTAAAGAGAGAGAAAACCTGCTGTTCTCTGGATGATGTGGAGGATGCCAGAAATGTCTGCTACAGAATGGGAATCAGGTACTATGTTTTTAACTTTTCCGAGAGGTTTAAAGAGGATGTTATGGACCGTTTTGTGGATGCCTATGAGCATGGATCCACGCCAAATCCCTGCATTGACTGCAATCGTTATCTGAAATTTGACAAGATGTTTCAGAGAATGCGTGAACTGGAGTATGATTATATTGTAACCGGACATTATGCACGTGTGGAATATGATGAGGAGAAGAACCGTTACTTATTAAAGAAAGCTGTGGATGATACGAAGGATCAGAGTTATGTGCTTTATATGCTGACACAGGAGCAGCTTGCGCATATTTCCCTGCCTCTTGGCGGGCTTCGCAAAACGGAAGTGCGTGAGATCGCAGAGAAGCATGGCTTTGTTAATGCCAGAAAGCATGATAGCCAGGATATCTGTTTCGTACCGGACGGTGATTATGCAAAGTTTATTGAACAGTACACAGGACGTAAATCAATCCCGGGCGATTTTGTAGATACAGAAGGAAACATTCTTGGTAAACATAAAGGAATCATCCACTATACACTTGGCCAGAGAAGAGGACTTGGTATTCCGGCAGCATCCAGACTGTATGTGTGTGATATTTCTCCAAAGACCAATCAGGTGGTTCTGGGAAATAATGAGGATCTTTTCCATTCGGAACTGACTGCAACAAAGGTCAATCTGATTTCCTGTGAATCTCTGAAGGAGCCAATGAGACTGAAAGCAAAGATCCGTTACCGTCATCCGGAGCAGGAGGCCGTAGCATGGCAGACGGAAGATGGAGTGCTGCACGTGCGTTTTGATAAACCACAGAGAGCTATCACCAGAGGGCAGGCAGTTGTGTTATATGATGGAGATATCGTTGTAGGCGGCGGCGTGATTGAAAATTGTATTAAATGACAGATTTTCCTTGTCTTTCGCATTTTGTCGGACTGTCTTATCTGCACTGTTTTTTGGAAACGTTATAGTTATTAGCTATTAAACGCTATAGAAAATTTCCTATTGACGTACTAGGAATTAAATGGTAATATACAACCATACTAAATCATATCAAACAGATATGAAAAGCGTAGAAACAAAAATGACTTGCAGATAAGGGGCTTAAGAGCCGGAATCAGTTTTGCAGAGAAAAAGATTATTATAAATCAGAGAAAGATGAGGATATACACATGAGCAAAAAAATCGAAAGAAAAGACAGACATTTCAAATTTGAAACATTACAGCTTCACGTAGGACAGGAGAGTCCGGATCCGGTTACAGATGCAAGAGCAGTACCAATCTATCAGACATCTTCTTATGTATTCAGAAACTGCGATCATGCAGCTGCACGTTTCGGACTTGCAGATGCAGGTAACATTTACGGACGTCTTACAAACCCGACTGAAGATGTATTCGAGAAAAGAATCGCAGCACTTGAAGGCGGTTCTGCGGCACTTGCAGTAGCATCCGGTGCAGCAGCGATCACATATACAATTGAGAATCTTGCACAGCAGGGAGACCACATTGTAGCAGCCAAGAATATTTACGGCGGAACAACAAACCTTCTGGAGCATACACTTCCGGCTTATGGAATCACAACAACATTCGTTGATGTATTTGATCTTGAAGAAGTAGAGAACGCAATTCAGGATAACACAAAAGCTGTTTACATCGAGACTCTTGGAAACCCGAACTCTGATGTAGTTGATATTGAAGCTATCGCAAAGATTGCTCATGCACATAAGATTCCGCTTGTAGTGGATAACACATTTGCAACACCTTACCTTGTAAGACCAATCGAATATGGTGCAGATATCGTTGTTCATTCTGCAACTAAATTCATCGGTGGACATGGTACAACAATCGGAGGTGTGATCGTTGAGAGTGGTAAATTTGACTGGGAAGCATCAGGTAAATTCGCATCTCTGACAGAGCCGAATTCAAGCTATCATGGCGTAAGCTTTACAAAGGCATGCGGACCGGCAGCATTTGTTACAAAGATTCGTGCAATTCTTCTTCGTGATACAGGTGCAACCATCTCTCCGGTAAGCTCATTCATTTTCCTTCAGGGACTTGAAACACTGTCACTTCGTGTTGAACGCCATGTAGAGAATGCACTGAAAGTTGTTCAGTACTTAAATAACCATCCGCAGGTAGAGAAAGTTCATCATCCGTCTGTATCCACAGATCCGGTTCAGCAGGAGCTTTATAAGAAATACTTCCCGAATGGCGGCGGTTCCATCTTTACATTTGAGATTAAAGGTGATGCGCAGAAGGCAAAGGACTTCATTGATAATCTGGAACTGTTCTCATTGCTTGCCAATGTAGCTGATGTTAAATCTCTTGTTATCCATCCGGCTACAACAACACACAGCCAGTGCACAGAAGAAGAACTTCTCGATCAGGGTATCAAACCAAATACAATTCGTCTTTCCATTGGTACAGAGAATATTGACGATATCATTCAGGATCTTGATGAAGCATTTAAGGCAGTTGCTGAATAATACAGATATAACATTCTTATATATTGTATAAATAAAACATGAATAAAAAGACCATCTTCCGGATTTTCCCCCATATCTGCAAGATGGTCTTTTTGTTATTGTTTACACACCGCTATCCCGCGAGGTGTTTTGGCATGAATATGCCAAAATCCCGAGACATACAAGCCAAAATTCCATTGCCGCAGGCAATCTGGAATGAATTTTGGCTACGTTACTGTGAACGGAGTGAACAGTAACGTCTTTTTTTGGAATGTTTCAATTGTATGGTTTACAGACTTGACAAATTATAAAAATACTATATAATACAGAAATGCAAATGAGTTGCAAATGTAAATAAGTTGCAAATACAAATAAAGTGCAAATATAAGGAGAACTATATGTCAGAGATTATATTAGATTCAGTAATAGACAGCATCAAGCTGCTACCCTTTCTTTTTCTTACTTATCTGTTTATGGAATGGCTGGAGCATAAGACAGGTGTGGCAGCACGAAAGAGAATCCGTACAGCCGGAAAATTCGGACCGGTATGGGGTGGACTTCTGGGAGTGATCCCACAGTGTGGATTTTCGGCAGCGGCATCCAGCCTTTTTGCCGGACGTGTGATCACAGTGGGAACTTTGATCGCGGTGTATCTGTCTACTTCAGATGAAATGTTTCCGATCATGATCTCCAATGCAGTTCCTGTAGTTACAATTGTGAAAATCCTGACCTGCAAAGCGGTGATCGGAATACTTTCCGGCCTGGTGCTGGAGTATGTTTACACACATATTCTGAAGAAACAGGAACCTGATGTGGATATTCATGAAATCTGTGAAGAAGAACGCTGCCATTGTGAACATGGAGTTATTTCTTCAGCAGCATTTCACACATTAAAAGTTTTTGTGTACATTTTCTTGATTTCTCTTGTTTTAAATATTATCATTGGATTAGTCGGAGAAGAGACACTGGCAGGACTTTTTACAGGAACACCGATTGCAGGTGAACTGATCGCAGCTTTAGTGGGACTGATTCCCAACTGCGCTTCTTCTGTAGTGATCACCCAGTTATATCTGGATCATATTATCGGAGCCGGGGCGATGATGGCGGGACTTCTTGTAAATGCAGGAGTTGGGCTTCTGATTCTGTTTCGTTTGAACAGAGACAGGGTTCAGAATCTGAAAATTGTGGGAGTACTTTATGGACTTGGTGTATTCTGGGGAATTATTATTGAATTTGCAGGAATTGTTTTCTGATTAACCGAGTCTGCTCTGTCAGAAGAAGCTGATTTTAGGAGGAATGATAAAATTATGGCAGGAAGCAGTTATGCGACAGCAAGCCGCAGAAAAATACTTGAATATTTGAAAAACAGTAATGACCATACGGTTACAGCTGCTGATGTGGATGAGTATCTGAAGAAACATGACAGTGAGGTAAATATCACAACCATTTACCGCTATCTGGACAAGCTTGCAAAGGATGGAACTGTGATCAAATATGTTGCAGAGAAAGGCTGCCAGGCTGCTTATCAGTATGTAGAACCGGGACGGGGATGTGAACAGCATCTGCACCTGAAGTGTGTAAAATGTGGAAAGATCATTCATCTGGAATGTCATTTTATGGAAGAAATTTCTCATCATATTGAAGAAAGTCATGGATTTACCCTGCAGTGTAAGAATTCTATTTTGTATGGAGTCTGTAAAGAATGTAAAGCCAGTGGCGAAGACTGTTGACTGTTTCTATCAGATGATGTAAACTGAAATACAACTGTTTGGTCAAATTGACTGGGAAGCAGTATGGTGAAGAGAAAAGACAGAGAAATTGCTGTAAGTACCGGTAAAAATAACAGATAATATATGAAATCATAAAAGAAGGCAATAATGAGAAAACAGAAGAGACAGATGTGTGTAAGAAGAATGTTATTATTTTTTCTGGCGTGTGTATTAATATGTGCAGCACCCCCGTCTGCAGCACAGGCGGCAATAATGCAGACTGCTAAGAATTCAACAGTGCAAAAGAAAAAAACATCCACGAAAACAGTTACAATAGAGACTTCAGGAGAAATCACAAAAAAGAAAGTGAAAAGCGGTGGTTCTGTGATTCTTCCTGTGGAAGTGAATAAGAGGGGATATACATTTCTGGGATGGTCAACAGTTCCCGGACAGACCTGTAATCCAATGTATCAGGCATATCAGAAAATTCAGGTTACGAAAAATATTCATCTTTATCCGGTGAAGTATAAATGGAATCAGGAACCGGATATTTATGCAGGCGGTCTTGCGGACAGTGTGGAGAAATATGATAAGATTATTTTTGTGGGAGATTCCCGCACAGCAATGCTTCGCAGTACTCTGAAGCAGCAATGCAGTTCTGACAGTTTAAAGAAAGTTGGATTTGTATGCAAGACAGGAGAAGGGCTTGACTGGATGAAAAAATACGGAGAAAAGGAACTGCTGAATGAAATAAGCGGGATGGATGACAATGCGAAGCCGGTGGCAGTTATTTTCAATCTGGGAGTAAATGACCTGATCCACAAAAACAGGAAGTCCATCAGTTATGATTCTGTTGCGTCAGACTATGCTTCTTATATGAATGGATTATCCAGAAAGCTGACTGCCAGGAACTGTGAATTATTTTATATGTCTGTGAATCCATGTAATACGGCAATGAAATCCACGCGGAAGGAGTCTGAGATCCGCGGATTTAATAACAGACTCAGACAGAGACTGAACGGGAATTTTACATGGATCAACAGTTATTCTTATCTGATGAGATGTGGTTATACGACTCGCTGTGAATTTCGCGGTTATACAGATGATGGTGTTCATTATTCTATGAGGACTTATAAGAGAATTTATGCATATGCAATAAAACAGATCAGATAATCCTGACTGAAACCCGGAGACAGAATACTGTTCTCCGGGTTATCTGTGTGTATCAGTAAATACGAAAGTTGTAGCTGTGAAAGAGTTAAACAGTTATCAAAGGCTCACAAAAGGTGACAGGAGGGGAGAAACATGAGAAGTGAAAGCTTCAGAAAAGGAGTTAAGGATGGTATTCCCATAGGACTGGGATATTTTGCTGTATCGTTTACATTTGGCATGATGGCAGTTGCTGATGGACTGAGTATCTGGCAGGCTGTGCTGATCTCATTGACAAACGTGACTTCAGCAGGGCAGTTTGCAGGACTTGAGATCATGGTAATGAGCGGATCTTACTGGGAGATGGCACTGACACAGCTGATCATTAATCTGAGATATTGTCTGATGTCATTTTCCCTTGCTCAGAAATTCAGAAGAGATGAATCTTTGGTTCACCGCTATATTGCAGCATTTGGTGTGACGGATGAGATTTTCGGGATCAGTGCCAGTCAGCCCGGAAAGGTAAGCGCATTTTATAATTATGGTGCCATGTGTGTGGCAATCCCGGGATGGGTACTTGGAACCCTGGCAGGAGCAATTTCCGGAAATCTTCTTCCGGATTTTATGATGAGTGCACTCAGCGTGGCTATTTACGGTATGTTCCTTGCAATTATTATTCCTCCGGCAAAGCAGAATAAGGCAGTACTGGCAGTTGTCGTGGCAGCAATGCTGATCAGCACTTTGTTTAAAGTGATTCCGTTTCTGTCGGAGGTTTCGTCAGGTTTTGTGATCATTATTACTACACTGATCGTGGCAGGGGCTGCCGCATACTTCTGTCCGATAGAGGATGAGAAAGAGGAGGAGGGTGTTCATGAGTCATAATATTTATATTTACATTCTGGTAATGGCAGCAGTTACATATCTGATCCGTATGCTCCCGCTTGCTCTTTCCAGAAAAGAGATCACAAGTCCGTTTATCAGATCATTTCTGTACTATGTTCCCTACGCATGTCTGGCAGCCATGACATTTCCGGCGATCCTTTTTGCCACAGACAGTGTGATCTCGGCTGCTGTGGGATTTATTGTGGCACTGATTGCGGCATATAAGGAGAAAAGTCTTCTTACAGTTGCGTTATTCGCATGTGCTGCGGTATTTATTGTGGAAAGAATACTGGAATTTGCAGTGTAAAAGTTGATAAAAAACGGATACATAACCATAGCTGAATGGTGTGTATCCGTTTTTTTGTTGCGTAATATTGTGACCGGCAGCTGAAGCAGATAAGCTGTCTGTTATTTGCTGCAGTTTCAGACAGTTTTTTATTTCAGAAAGCTTACATCAATTTCACCGTCAAATACTGTGGCAGCCGGGCCTGTCATGTAAACAAGATTCTCCTGTCTGTTCCAGAAAATCTGCAGGTCACCGCCGAGAAGTTTTACAGTGACAGGACTGTCACCGTCTACATGTCCGTTCAGAACAGAAGCGACTGCTACCGCACATGCACCTGTGCCGCAGGCAAGAGTTTCGCCTGAACCGCGTTCCCATACACGCATTTTTACAGTATGTTCATCGATCACTTCTACAAATTCAGTGTTTACACGATCCGGAAATGCAACATGATTTTCGAAAGCAGGGCCGATCTTTTCAATATCCAGATGGTCAATATCATCCATATAAACAATAGCGTGGGGATTTCCCATGGAAACAGCGGTTATGTAATAGATTTTTCCGTTTACATCCAGAGGTTCATTGATAACTTCCTCCTTCTCTGACACTACCGGAATCTGTCTGGCGGTCAGGATCGGAGAACCCATATTTACCTTAACCTTGGATACCTTTCCGTTTTCTACAGTAAGATCCAGATATTTGATGCCGCTTTTTGTAGCAACAGAAATATGTTCTTTGTCTACGATGCCGTAGTCATAGGCATATTTGGCAACACAGCGGATACCGTTTCCGCACATGGCACCCTGGGAACCGTCAAGATTATACATATCCATCTCGCAGTCTGCGATTTTGGATGGCTTGATCAGGATCAGTCCGTCGGAACCGATACCAAAGTGACGGTCACTGACATATCTGGCTACTGCGGAAGGATTTTCCACAGTTTCCTCAAAACAGTTTACATATACGTAATCATTTCCAATACCATGCATTTTTGTAAATTTCATCAGAAAAGCCTCCTTATTTGGTTAAATATTTATACACCTCTTGTATCATATAGAAAAAATGTTATGAAAAAGTGAAAATTACGAATCTTTTACCGGGAAAGTTTTTCTGTGATCTTCATGTAAAAAAACATTTTGCCCTTCCCGGAACAGTTATGTATTATACATTATATGGAAAATATATCTGTTATTCAAGTTTTACCTTGCATTTTATAGAAAGTATGTTAAAATTAAAAACAAAAATATACAACCGAAACGCATAATTATACGCTGTTGTCTGAAGAAGGTAAAAAGATGGCAGCCGTAGATATACTTTCGGATGCGAGGAGGAAAAAAGATGAAAGATCAAAAGAGATTTGCAGCTCTTGCACTCAGTGCAGTAATGGTATTTTCCATGGCAGGAAGCGTATCCGCAGCTCAGAAAGTTGAATCCAAAGATGATCTTGCAGGAGCAACAATCGGTGTTCAGCTTGGTACAACAGGTGACCTTGATGCATCTGATTATGAGAAAGATGGTTCTACAGTAGAACGTTACAGCAAGGGAAGTGAAGCTGTTCAGGCATTAAAGGCAGGACAGATCGACTGTGTGATCATCGATTCACAGCCGGCTCAGAAATTTGTTGAGAATAATGATGATCTCAAGATTCTGGATGAGCCATTCGAGGAAGAAGAATATGCAATCTGCTTAAAGAAAGGCAATGATGAATTTCTTGACAAGATTAACGGAGCTCTCAAGGAACTGAAAGAGGATGGAACTATCGACAGCATCATGGACAATTACATTGGTGAGGATGCCGGTAAGACTCCATATGAATCACCGGAAGATGTTGACCGTTCCAATGGAACTCTGGTAATGGCTACTAACGCTGAGTTCGAACCATATGAATATCATGAAGGTGATGATATCGTTGGCATCGATGCTGATATCGCTCAGGCAATCTGTGATAAGCTTGGATATGAACTGAAAATTGAAGATATGGAATTCGATTCCATCCTTCCGGCAGTACAGTCCGGCAAGGCAGACTTCGGTGCAGCTGGTATGACTGTAACAGAAGACCGTAAATCAAGCGTTGACTTTACAGATACCTATGCAGATGCAAGCCAGGTAATTATTGTAAAGAAATAAGTATTAAAATAACAAATAACAGAGCTGTTGACGATTTGCCAACAGCTCTCTTTTCGGAACAGAGGTTTTTATGAATAATCCTATGATATTAGCGAATGTAAAAGAAGATTTTTATCTGAACTTTATTAAAGATGACCGCTATCTCTGGCTTCTGGATGGTCTGAAAACAACTCTTATTATCACAGTATTTGCGGTAATTGTAGGTCTGATCATCGGTTTCCTTGTAGCAATCATCCGTTCTGCGCACGATAAGTCAGGCTCCTTTAAGATCCTCAATGCGATCTGCAGAGTTTATCTGACTGTAATTCGTGGAACACCAACCATGATCCAGCTGTTGATCATGAATTTTGTAATTTTTGGTGCTGTAAGCATTAACAAGATCATTGTAGGTGGACTTGCCTTTGGTATCAACTCAGGTGCCTATGTAGCTGAGATTGTCCGTTCCGGTATCATGTCCATTGACCAGGGACAGACAGAGGCAGGACGAAGCCTTGGTCTGAATTTCAGCCAGACCATGCGACTGATCATTATCCCGCAGGCATTTAAGAATGTACTTCCTGCGCTGGTAAATGAATTTATCGTGCTGATCAAAGAGACATCCATCATCGGTTATATCGGTATGATGGACCTGACAAAAGGAGCTATGCTGATCCAGAGCCGTACATACAATGCGTTCTGGCCTCTGATGGCAGCAGCAGCGATTTACCTTGTGATCGTTGGAATCCTTACATGGGGGATGAATAAACTGGAAAGGAGATTAAGAACCAGTGAGCGATAAGAATGTACTGATCCAGGTAAAGGATCTGAAGAAAGCTTTTGGTACAAATCAGGTTCTCGATGGAATAACAACAGATATCTGTCAGGGAGAAGTAGTAGCCGTCATTGGTCCTTCCGGTTCCGGTAAATCTACTTTCCTGAGATCACTGAATCTTCTGGAGGTTCCGACAGGCGGACAGATCCTCTTTGAAGGAACTGATATTACAGATCCGAAGGTTGACATTAACAGACACCGTCAGAAGATTGGAATGGTATTCCAGCAGTTTAATCTTTTTCCGCATAAAACGGTAAAACAGAATATTATGCTGGCACCTGTAGAACTGAAGCTGATGACAAAGGATGAAGCTTCAAAGAAAGCGGATGAGCTTCTGGCACGTGTAGGTCTTCCGGACAAAGCCAATGCATATCCGGATATGCTTTCGGGCGGGCAGAAACAGCGTATTGCCATTGCACGTTCTCTTGCCATGAATCCGGATGTGATGCTTTTTGATGAGCCAACTTCCGCACTTGACCCTGAGATGGTAGGTGAGGTTCTGGAATTGATGAAAGAACTTGCGCAGTCAGGTATGACCATGGTTGTAGTTACTCATGAGATGGGATTTGCAAGAGAAGTGGCAACAAGAGTTCTTTTTATTGATGACGGTAAGATACAGGAAGAGAATACTCCGAAAGAATTTTTCGCGAATCCGAAGAATCCTAGACTGAAAGACTTCCTTTCAAAGGTTTTATAAGATGCTGAGAAAATTTAACAGTTTCATAGAAAAATGGATGGCCCTGGTGACACCGACCTGTCTGTTACTGGGGGTGTGCTTTCCTGATATTGCCAAATGCGGTCTGCCTTATGTGCCGGCCGTATTTGCATTTATGACATTTGCCGGGGCGTTGAAGTCAAGATTTAAAGATGTGGCAAATGTATTCCGACATCCGGGCTCACTGCTTATTATCATGCTTCTGGTCCATGTGGTAATCCCGACAGCAGCCTGCGGGGCAGGTCATCTTTTCTTTGGAAATAACATGGAACTGATCACCGGAATGGTACTGGAGTTTGCAGTTCCCACTGCAGTGGTAAGTCTGATGTGGGTGACGATTTATGATGGAAACAGTCCTCTGTCGTTGTCTCTGGTAGTGCTGGATACGGTACTGGCACCTTTTCTGATCCCGGCTACGCTGAAGATCCTGCTGGGCTCTGCGGTGACCATAGATCCTGCCAGGATGATGCGGGAACTGATATTTATGGTTGCGCTTCCTGCTGTTGTTGCGATGGTATTAAATCAGATCACAGATGGAAAAGTAATGGAAACATGGCCGGGAAAGCTGGCGCCTTTTTCAAAGCTGGCACTGATATTTGTGGTAACGTCCAATTCTTCCAAAGTAGCACCATATATCCGGGATATGAATATGCAGAGGGTGAAGGTTGCACTGGCAATCCTTGTCCTGGCTGCTTCCGGATATGCACTCGGCTGGTTTGTGGCGTATATCTTCCGAAAGGATCGCAGTACGGCGGTTTCCATGATGTATGGAACCGGGATGCGCAATATCAGCGCAGGAGCGGTGATCGCAGCTGCATATTTTCCGGGTGAAGTTATGTTTCCGGTAATGATCGGAACTCTGTTTCAGCAGGTGTTGGCAGCATTGTTCGGAAAGCTTCTGGCACAGAAAAAGGAAAAACAGGAATTTTGTTGAGGTCTGCTGAGGCGTTATAAAGAATATAAAAAGAACTGCCGCATTAGCAATTGAAAAATTGCAATGCGGCAGCTCTTTTTATGAATCTGAAGCTTTTATATATTTCTTCAGTTCTTTGTAGCAGTATTTGATGATCTCTTTACGGGTGATGATGCCGATAAAGTATCCCTGATCATCTACAACCGGGACATAATTCTGGTTAATTGCCTTGTCCAGCAGATCTTCCATGTCAGAATCTGCGTGAACTGCCTTATAGGTTGCTCTTCGCGGGATTGCCATAATGGAAATGCTCTCTGCTTCTTTCAGTCCGGGAACATTTAAGGTTTTCATTCCCCAGAGAAGATCACCCTCGGAAATACTTCCTTTATATTTCCCGTCCAGACTCAGAAGCGGAATGCAGGAAAATTTTCTGTGTTCCATTTTCTCAAGAGTCTGACGAAGAGTCTCATTTTCAAATATATATGCTACATCACTTTTAGGTGTTAAAAAAAATAAAATATTCACTGTTGTATTCGCCCCGTTACATTTGTCTGATAAGGCACTCAGATATACATTGTGTATTTACACATCTGTGTGTCTGTGATCTCTGAGTATTCCAGGTTTACGGCTTTTTTACAGAAGCTGTACTCCTTTTGCTGCTGCTTCTTTCATTACTTCTTCCGGCCACAGGGAAGCATGCACTTCACCGATGTGTGCTTTTCTGAGGAAGAACATACAGATACGGGACTGGCCGATGCCGCCGCCGATAGTATATGGAAGTTCCTTGTTCAGGATTGCCTTCTGGAAAGGAAGCTCACGTCTGTCGTCGCAGCCTGCGATGGTAAGCTGTCTGTCAAGCGCATCCTCGTCAACGCGAATACCCATGGAAGAAAGCTCCAGAGCAATGTCGAGAACAGGATAATAAACAAGGATATCGCCGTTTAATTCCCAGTCATCGTAGTCCGGTGCACGTCCGTCATGACGTTCTCCGTTGGTTAAGGTTTTGCCGACCTGCATGAGGAATACGGCACCTTTTTCCTTGACAATCTTGTATTCACGTTCCTTTGGAGTGAGATCAGGATACATGTCGACCAGTTCCTGAGTGCTGACAAATGCGATCTCTCTCGGAAGGATTTCTTCGATGTAATCGTACTGAACAGCCATGTATTTTTCGGTCTTGCGGAGAACGCTGTAGATAGCACGTACTGTGGAAACAAGTGTGTCCATGTTGCGTTCTTCCTTGCTGATGATCTTTTCCCAGTCCCACTGATCTACGTATACGGAGTGGATATTGTCCAGATCTTCGTCTCTTCTGATCGCGATCATGTCTGTGTAAAGTCCTTCACCATGAGCAAAGCCATATTTCTGTAATGCATATCTCTTCCATTTGGCGAGAGAGTGTACGATCTCAGCATTCTCCGGCTGGCCTTTGATATCAAAGCTTACCGGACGTTCCACGCCGTTTAAGTTATCGTTCAGACCGGATGACGGATTAACGAATACCGGAGCGGAAACACGCAGCAGATTCAGTTTTTGAGCCAGTGTCTGCTGAAAGAAATCTTTCACAGTCTTAATGGCAATCTGGGTATCGTGAAGATTTAAAGATGACTGATACCCGTCAGGAATTTTAATCTGTTCCATGAGTGGATTCCTCCTGTAATTTCTGTATTTGCATATTTTATGGCAAACTGATAAAAAATATTGTTGTTTATTGAATATCCATTATCTTTTCCCACGCTATTATAACAGGAAAATGGTAGTTTGACAATTATTACTGTTCATTTGGAAGTATCTCGCGGGATATTATGGTTACGGAGAACAGAACGAACAGTAACACAATTTCAGCTTTGCAAGATTGGGGCGAAATGTTAAAATAAATGTGTAAATGAATGAAGCGTTAAATTTATATAAAACTCAGGGGGAAGATATATGGGAAAAAGGTGTCAGGTCTGTGATGGACCAATTGTAAACGGCAGGTGTAAATATTGTGGAATGCCATATAGAAATGATATGGAACTGTATCATCTGAACGAAGACCGTTCAGAGCACTATCGTCATGCTTCGGCAAAGGTGAAAAAAGCAATGGCAGAGAACGAGATCCCTTTGTCTGACAGAAATAAAACAGTTCCCAAAGCTGCAAAAACTTCGTCTGCCAGAACACAGACTATTAGAACGCAAAATACAAAAGTACAAACTTCAAGAATACAAACATCAGGGACAAAGAAAACATCAGGTCAGTCGTACAGCGCACAGACTGCCCGTACATACAGCACCGGAAAAAAGACAGCAAA
>OLVP01000167.1_pt1 | contig 58015 bp, 70 predicted proteins | sample 1673281 | NCBI WGS metagenome assembly OLVP01 (sample SAMEA3178940, study PRJEB25190) | human gut metagenome | biome: human gut; feature: human-associated habitat; material: faeces | place: Austria | collected 2013
TTAGGACCCTGAGGACCGGCTTCTCCTGTATCCCCTTTAGGTCCTTGAGGACCAGTTTCTCCTGTATCTCCTTTAGGTCCTTGAGGACCAACATCACCTGTATCCCCTTTAGGACCCTGAGGACCGGCTTCTCCTGTATCTCCTTTAGGACCCTGAGGACCGGCTTCTCCTGTATCTCCTTTAGGACCCTGAGGACCGGCTTCTCCTGTATCCCCTTTAGGTCCTTGAGGACCAGGAATTAACTCGATTTTAGAGATTTCTTCACTTACATAGCTTTTAGTCGCATAAGCTGATAAATCTACCTCTTCGTTGCCACCTAACTGCGCTTTTGCAATTTCTTCGGTTATCCTTTCATCGGTCTGAGTCTTAGTGTAGTAATCGCTCATATCGGCAGGTGTTCCAGGTTCTCCCTTATCCCCTTTAGGACCTTGTTCACCTTTTGGCCCTTGTAAACCTTGCGGACCTTGTTCGCCTTTAGGGCCTTGTTCACCTTGCGGACCTTGTTCACCTTGCGGACCTTGAATACCACGCTCACCTTTCGGTCCAGTATCTCCTTTTGGCCCTTGAGGTCCGGGAGTTAGCTCAATGTTATTGATTTCTTGTGCTACAAAATCAATAGTAGCGTAACCGGATAAATCGACATCACCACCGCCTAGAGACGCTTCGGCAATCTTTTCAATCACATACGATTCAGTAGCCAAATCCGTCGGTTTATTGGCTAGATCATTATAACTACCACTAAAGTTACTTTTATTGTCCCATTCTTCTAATTTAGATTCAGTTACTTTGTTGAGGGTTGATAAGTTAGAGTGAGTGTGTCCATCTCCGCTTCCGCCTGTTCCAACTTGCACACCTTCTCCGATACCCATTTCCACGTCATACGCATAGGTTTGAGAGACTTTTACGTCTCCATTTTTCATATTGGCTTGGATTTCAAACTGAATCTTTTCTCCACCTACTCGGACCTCTGATTTGAAAGGAATCAATATAAGTCGTTTTTCTATGTCTTTTATAACAATATCATCAGTAAGTTTATTACCGTTAATTAAATAATTAATCTTCATGTTTTCAACTAAATCTAAATCTAAATTGACATTAGCTTCTAAACCGTCCAAATCAACTTCATTAGATTTGAAAAGCGTACCTAATTCACGCTTAAAGTAAACATCAAATTTAACGTTTATAATGCCCATTTCGCACCTCCATAATAAAAGCTACCGAATTGGTAGCTTAAAACGTCGTTTTAATTGTTATTTTTCAAAATAGCAAATATAACACTTAATAAAACATGGTTATACTGCTTCATTAGTTATTATCAAAGCCTCTTCGGGCTCTGTTTTTTTAGGCAACTCTAAAGTCGGCGCTTCTTCTAGTTGTTGCGTCGAAGCCGTCATAACAGCTTCTGACGGGTAGATAATAATTTCGATATTAACAGACTTGCAATCACCGTTTACCTCAAATCTATTTTCGCCTTCTGTCTCAACCCAGGCGCCACCTCGGCCCTTGCAAACAATTGACACAATATCATACTCGCAACCTTTATATTCAAGCGGAATGCTGCGGATGGCTTTGCCGTTGACTAATTCTACATTTTTATAAAGGTATCGAACGCCATCAACATTGCTTGTCACGCCATAACTTTCACTGATTCTACGTGTATCATAATTTGCATATGTACTAGCAGTTTTCATGTTATGCATTGTGTAGTTATGAAAATCCCAGTGAGTATATGAGTGTGTGTCTGTAGAGTTCTTCATCCAAATGACACCTTTCGGCACCCCTTTTCCATCCATGCAGCCCAAGTGCATTTGATAACCACCCATTACATATAGGCTATGACCGCTATCAACTGCTTCATAGATCGTTGATGGTGAGTTATTCAAGTAGTCGAATTGAATGGCTCCACTTCCTGCTAATCGTAAGTGAGCTAACTGTCTAATACCGTAACCATGAGCATGAACATCTTTCCAAAAATTGATACCTCTAGGTTGGAAAGTATCATTAGAGGAAATCGTTATAGCTTGGTCCATGTTCAATGTCGAATTGGCATCACTCATGCTACTTGTCCCAAGTGATAGGTAAGTACCGTTATTAGCGGTTGAAATGGCTAACCCATTGGCTGACGCAGCTCCGGAGTGCAATGCCGATTGAGTGATGTATGCCCCTAATTGTGTGCCATTCCAGGGATGGAACGTTATCCCACCATTTTTAATCCCCAGTGTTTGTTGGGAACTGTTATTGAACGATGACATACCATTCGAACTAAATTGAGTGTATGCGCCTGCGTTTGAGTTCATCCTAATACCAGTCTGTGACATTACGATAGCATTTGTGATTCCGTTGAAACCGACTTTAACGCTGTCTGAACTTTGCTCAATGATTGACTTAACGCCGTTTGAATCCACTTTTGATGCTATCTTATTAGCTGTTTGCGTGATGGCGGTGTTAGCACTTTGAATTTTGCCATTTAGATCAGTGTAATTGGATGACACTGTAGCGTTGATTGAATCGGCTTTTTGCTGAATGACACTATTCATTTGCGTTGTAGTTGAATAGCTCTGTAATTTATCATCAGTGGATTTATTAGCACTAGCAATAGCCTCTTGTTTCGCTTGATTCACTGTTGAAGTGATGGAGTCGGCTTTTTGTTGGATAGCACTATTCATTTGAGTTGTTGTTGGATATTTCTTTAGTGCATTAGTAGTATTTGCGTTAGCTTCGTCAATTGCTTCGTTTTTAGCTTGCGTAATTGTTGAGGATACCGTGTTGATGATTGCATCAGCAGTAATTTTTTGTTCAGCCGAACTTTTCCAAGTCTCTAAAGCTGAAACTTTACCATCGACCGATGTCTGCTTCTCTTCAACCCTATCCACGCGTTGAGTAATCGAGTCACTTACGACTTTAATCTGAGCGTTAGTGTATACTTTTGACTCATCAATAGCAGTATCTTTTTTTGCATCGCCGATAAAATCGATGGCCTTTTGCGCCATTTTTTTGAATTGAGCCAAAGCTGAGTTGTAGGCGCTAAATGCTTGATCTAATTGGCTTTTCTCATTGGCTTCATTGAATTTCCCGTCTGCAATGACGCTATTAATCGTTGTTTTTAGCGCCGTATGCTTTTCGTTATAAATATCCTTTGCTTCTTTAAGTTGAGCTTTGACACCCGTTGCTTGGGCGCGGATAGTGATGTTAAAGACTTCTGATGTAGCCGTTAATCTGCCATCACTAACTTGAATTTGCCCCGTGTGAGTTCCTACACTTAAACCGCTGCCATTAAAGGTGTAAGAAGTTCCGGATTTTGTAGGGCTAATAGTGCTATAACCGCCGGCATCTAACTTCAATTTATGTGTAAGTGTATCCCCGTTGGGGTCAGTAGCCGTATAACTCAAAGTATAGCCGCCGCTTGACGTTTCGTTTGAAACTAATACAAAGCTGATAGTTGGAGCGTTATTCGTTGGTGGTGTCGGTGTTGGAGTTGTCGCGTCCGTTACAGTGACTGCGCAAGTTGCGGTTTTGTTTCCATCCGAAGTTCTTACTGTGATGGTTGCCGATCCCTTGGCGTTCGCTCTGATTATTCCATTGTCAACAGCAGCAACTGTTGTGTTGTTAGAACTCCATGTCACGGCCTTGTTTGTTGCGTTTGTTGGCGTTACAGTGGCCGTTAAAATCTCTGTTTTGCCAACCGTTAATGAAGTAGAACTTTTATTTAAAGAAACTCCTGTAACTGGCACGGTTGTAGATCCCCCACCGCCACTCGATGATGCACTGACATTGACATGAACGTTATATGAATGCCCTCCATCATCTGTGGTTGCAGTAACTAAAGAGTACCCTTCACTTTTCGCGGTGATTAATCCACCCTGACTTACGGTAGCAACGCTTTGATTTTGAGACCACCAATTAATTGTCTGATTGGTCGCATTGGGTGGCACAACAGAAGCCACCAACTGACGTGTTTGCCCAACTTTTAAGTCAACACTCCACGCATCTACCACGATGCCTGTAACCGGCACTGTAGCACTTCCACCCCCACCGCCGCTTGAAGAACCAGAAACTATGCGAATCGGAACACTTGCCGTACCACTATTAACGAAGATTATATTTAGAGTGTCCTCTCCTTCAACCATCGCTGTAACTGTAACGGATGTACTTGTTTGAGCCATAGCATCAATAGATATTTTTCCGTTTGTAGCATATGTGGTGCGAATTGTATCGCCTGCGACGGTGAAAGTTTTCTTCTCTCCGACTTTCATTGTGGCTTCACTAGGCGTTATAACACCAGCTCTAATTGTTTTATCACTCATTCTATCACCTCCTACTTCAAGTATTCATTAGTGTATAACTCATTATACTGAGCATCCACATCGGCTTTTTCGGTATCTAATCTTTTTAAATGTTCCTGAATGGCTTTAGCTTCTGCTTCGTCGATGATTCCATCTCTAAAGGCATCGCTTAAAATATCACCTAAATCAGAAATTTGATCTTCTACCTCGGTGATTTGCTGATTGACCTCATTTTTTAATTTATCCACTTCATCTTTGATGGATTGACTAGTCTGAGTCGATGTGGCCACGCTCTCGCTATTGATTCTTAATGATGTTACATCAAGATTAACATTACCAAACGAGTCGATGTCTAGCGTACGTTTTCCATTACCATCTGTCACGCTCATCTGCTTAGCATCAATGTAATTCCCTCTTAACTCACCATACCAACCGCGACCAAGATTTAGTTCACCGATTAAAGCATCACCAATCGCCGCCGATTCAACATAGTTGCTTAAATCTGATATTTTAACAGTATTTACTTTAACTTCTGCGCTAAATTCAGTTCGCTGTCCATGTGTATTGATAGCGCACGCTCTGAAATACCATGTTTCATTTGGTTCCGCTTGATATAAGTATGTACTGGCTTGTCCGCTGAATATCAAGTTGAAGGTGTTAGGCACAAAACCTTTTGTTTTTGATGCATAAAGCTCATACGAGTAATAAACTTTATTCTCAAATGTCCAGGAGATTTCGATATTAGCAAATCCATAAACTTTAGCGGTGATTTGTGGCACAGACGGAAGTGATTCAGGGAAATCACCGATACTTCCATCAGCACCTGCTGGACCTTGAGGTCCGGGCGGTCCCGGTGGTCCTTGCATTGGGCCATTTCCTGTGCCACCAATAACATCACCTAACGTTGTCTTAGGTTCACCTAATTCCATACTTTCATATCTATCTCTTAGTACGTTATAAGTAACTTTGATTACTTTAGCTTGTGTATCAATGTTATAACGGGTATCTTTAACGGTTACTACATCACATAAATTGATACGATCATCTAACCCTTCATATCCCGCACATTTAGATAATGGAATAAATTCAATTTTGTAATTGCACTTAGGAATATCAACTTTATTAACCGTATATTCCTTTGTTGCTAGATCATTAAGTTTCGTTTTGGTTGGAACTTCATCATTTTCAAACTTATCTGAGTAATCGATGTATTTAACATAAGGATGAGCGTAATTGTTGATTAACGGACTATCAACGAAGTCACCTCTTACTTCTACTTCTTGACTATCTTCATCAGTGTAGATTGCATAAGGCATAATTCGTGTCACTAAGTCTGTCGTATCTTCTTCAACTTCTAAGCCAGTTAAATTCTTGCGATATTCGATAACAACATCGTTATCATGCCCTCGACGGTTGAGGACGTGAAGATTCGTATTATCTCTTAAAATTTCGGCACCAGTACCGTAAGTATCGATAATAGATCCACTTGTGCCAGCAACAGCTTTTAAGCACGTCACTTTATTTACTTTAAAGTTCTGAGCGTTAACGATATCGGAGTATCCCTTGTAATGCTGACAAAATTGAGAATTCCTGAAAATTGTATTCAATGCATACTCACACGATTGATTCTCAATACTGATACGATCTATCCAGTCATGAGCTAAATCAAAAGAGATATGCCTAGCGCATATCTCCAATCGGTTTGACATTAATTTTCGAATATTATAAATTCTAAATTTTTGAGCCTTAAGGTAGTCATTAGCATCTGCAACAATAATTGCTTCTTTCTGCAATGAATCTAAGAATTTACCATTCGTCGGATAAGTTAGTGTTAATTCAAACATTCCATTACGTTCTTCTTTAACAAAACATTTGATACTTTCGGGTAACTCACCTATTTTATCATTTCCAATCTTGTCGTATAACATTGGAATCATGATTCATCACTCCTATATGCAGAAAAAACTAATCGGATTTCTTTGAAATTACGCAATAGAGATTCGAATGAAATCTGACCTACAAATACAGCTTTTAATTCTGTTCCATCAGAAAATATTAAATCACTATATCCTTTAGGCTCATTCAGCCATCCATCTAAATCATCAGCAATTTTTCTAAAGGAAGTTCCGTCTCTAGCATCTACATAACAATCTATATTCAATGTTAAATTCTCTCTACTTCCATCATCGATGATTAAATCTCCAGTCCGTCCTGGAACCTCAATAAATTCAATCCTCTTCTTAGCTATAGCGGTATGGTTGCTATTCTTTACACGTAAATAATTACGGTATGAATTATTAAATGAAAAAGTGATTGCCATTTTCACACCTCCTATCAAAATATCATTCGTTTCTTTAGATAAAATGCAAACTCTTCAGCTAAAGCTTCTATATCTTTGTCAGTATTATTATTGAAGTTTTCAATAATAAGCTGAATAGGCATCTGTGGTTGTTCTTTTTTAGACTCAATAACACCTTTTATTATTGATTCGACATTACGATAAAGCTCATCCAACGGAACAATCGCCTCTGCATTTACTCCTGTGCCTTTAAATTTATCACCTACACCGATTCCCCCTGGTAGAATGGTGCGGTTTTTAAAGATGGCCCCAGTATGGTACCATTCAACACCGAATTTAGGGATAGATGGAGGATTTAATGAGAATTTCCCACTAATAGAGAAGTGTGGCATCTTGATTTTTGGTAAGCTCCACTCAAAATTCATGAACTTTTTCAAAGATTCAATTCCATTATTAAATATTGTTTTGGTTGAATCCCATAAGCCTGAAACTTTCTCTCTAAACCAATCACATTTATTCCATAACGTGACGAATGCAGCAGTCAATCCACCTAGAGCCACCACAACAAGTGCAATTGGATTAGCTGACATAACAAGGTTTAACGCACCTTGTGCAACTGCCATTCCGTTAGTTGCAACAGTCGTTGCTAATGTTGCTGCTTTACTTGCTACCATCTGAGCCGTATTTATTCCAAATTGAACTGCCTGTTTGCCTAAATTTAAGGTTGAAGTCCCAACCGTTTTAGCAAATGAACCTAAATTCTTTACTCCATCAATAACTTGTGGTGAAAGTTCTTTTATCTTCGTAATCGTATCACCTACGCCTAAATAAAGATCTTTAAATCCTCGTACTGTATTAGCAACTCCTTTCGTTAAGTTACCAATAACAATAAGTCCTGGACCGATTGCAGCGACTAATAATCCAATTTGAATCACGTTTTGCTTTTGGTCTGAATCTAAATTTCTAAACCATGTAGATGCCTCTTTAATTCCGGACGTAAGTTCTTGAATAATTGGAGTAGCTCCTACCATCAACTCATTTCCAAAATCCATTGCTGCATTTTTAGAAGCATTCACTGCTTCTCTGAATTGTTGATTTTGCGTATTACTTACTGTTTGAAATGCTGAATCTGTTGATCCTAATGAGTTATTCATAGACTCTAAAAGAGTATTGAATTCTGCGCCTTCACCTCTAACCAATGTCATTGCTGCGCGTCCAGCCTCAGCGCTACCGAACATGTCACTGAGTGATTTTCCATTCTTCGACGCAATACCACTTAATGTGTTCAATACATCTCCGAGTGTTTTCCCCTCTCCCATCAATTCAGCAAACGTTTTGCCAGTATGTTCTTTTAATGCATTTGATGTAATTGTTCCACTCTTTGTCAACTCGCCTAACATGCTATTCATATATGTTGTTGTTTCAGCTGTAGCAATCCCGTTTTTAGTCATTAAGGCGTATCCAGCACCTAATTGTTCAATGCTTAAATTCGCACTGTTCGCAGTCGGAATGATTTTACCGATATTTGCAGATAACTCACCAACGGTCGTCTTACCTTCATTTTGGACATTCACCAAGACATCAGATACTCTTGCGGCATCTTCTGCTTCTAATCCATAAGCGTTGAGTGTTGTTGTCAAAACATCAAGTGCGGCGCCTGCTTCACCAAACCCTGCCTTTGCTAACTTACTTGATTCAGCAACAAAGGCTACTGCATCACCTGTTGATTGTCCGGCCGAGATGGCATTATAGACGTTCTCAGCAATCTCGCCTGCAGCAATTCCAGTTTCATCCGATAAATCAATAATCGATTTTTTGAGATCATCATAGCCTACTTCTGTTTCATCAGCAATCGTCATGACTTTTGCCATTGATTCTTCAAAATCAGCTGCCATTTTGTATGAAGCTACACCACCAGCAAGTATTCCCCCACTTAGAACAGATAATTTCTTTCCTACCGATTCTAATTTCGTGCCCACGTTATCAAGTGAATTTGCTAAATTGTCAAACTTGGCTCCTGCAATCTCTTTATTGATATCTTTAAGCGCCTGTGTATTATCTAAAATTCCTGCTTCAGTATCCATCATACGATTACGAAGATTTTGTAACTGACTCGATTTAGATTTGATTGCCTCCTCATTGCGTGCATACTCATCTTTTAACTTAGCAAGGTCATCCTTTAAAGCTTTAGATTGTTCACTATTCTTACCTGTTTGCTCACAAGATTCTTTGTATTTTTTCGTTGTTTCATCAATCTTTATCGATAATTCAGATTGTTTTTTCTTTTGGTCAACGATTTCTGTACTTACACCTTGTGTGCGTTGCTTTAAAAGTTGCAATTGGTTAGATTGCAGCTCTATCCTTCTAGTTAATTCTTGCGCTTTAGCCTTTAATTGATCCGTTTGAGTCCCGAATATTTTAGCTTGTGCCGTAGCGAGATTGAATTCACTTTTTATCGTTCTTAAACCGGAATTAATTTCTTTAATACCAGCGTTGAATTGAGTGTTATTAATTCCGACGCTAAGGTTAGCTCCTGCCATTATTTCACCTCCTCAGCTTCGATTGGGATACTTACATTTTCCTCACGCCCATCTAAATCGAAAATGACATAATCAATAAATTGTGCTAAATCTAAGTTACAACAATCGACGAAACTACACCTAGAGTGATTAATTGCATGACGATATAAAAAATGAAGGATTTGTTTTTGCTCTTGCCAGTAAGATGTTTTTTCTTCAGCAATCTCATATCCTTCATCATTATCAAAATCATCCAATAAAGATTTTTCGCAAGGATCAACAGTTGACCCTTGCGTTTCTATTTTTTTGCTAATACCTCTAAACGTGAGTTAATATTCTTTTCGATTTCAACTTGAACTCCCATGAATTGAACAATTAATTCATCAATACTTAACTGCTCATATAAATCCGTAGCTGTAAATTGATTATTGTAATATTCAACTAAGAATTCACGCATGATTGCCATATCGTCCTTATTCCAACCGCGCTTTTCTTCTTCTTGTGTTTTTGTGATGTAGTCCATTTTTTCACAATAGCTATCATACACACTTCCCACAATGCGCTTGCTTTGATAAGTTGTATTATTTAAGATTAATTCCATGACGTTACCTCCTAATCTTCTAATGGTTCTTGAACTTGGCTAAACCATGAATCGATGGCTTGTTTAGCTTCATTTTCACTTCCTAACAATTCACTTTCATGAACGCGAACACGGAAGTTTCCGTCCTTTTTACGTGCATAGAACGTTCCTTTAACTGTTTTTGTTTTAGGATTCGGCTTCTCACCTTTTGATTCATAATCTTGCTCATCATCTCCATCGAACTTACCGCAATACAACCAATGGAACTGATATTTCCCATTCGTTTCTTTTGCACGAAATCCTAAAGCAATCTCTACTGGACGATCATCTTGATTATCAATTAACATGCCTTTTACTAATCGACACCCATAAATATCGGCAATGCGTTGCATTGTCAGTTTATTTCCAACAAATTCAACATCAATTGAATCTAAATCGCTTAAAATTTCTTCAATCTCATCATCAGAAGTAATCTTTTCTGACGACCTTTTAACAGTAACTTTTCCGCTAACTGCTTTAAATAACTTAACTGGTTCATCTGCTTGATATGTTGTATCGGTATTCTCAATAACTTTAGCAATTGTTACATCACGTAACCCGACTAATCGACCCATTTTTATACCTCCATATAGTAATTAAAACGCATAGCTTTATGATAGATTTTAGTTTCTGTCTCAAATAAATCAGCACTATCATCAAATCCAAAACCTTGCGCTCTCATTGATTTAATAATTTGTTTTTTAATTTTTTTATCATCATCTGTTGTGGACCATATATCCACTTGAATGTTATAAGCAAGTGATTCCATTTCATCATCTGAATCCATTTCAGGGGACTCTTGAATGACGAAGTACGTCACATGTGTTGACTGCATATTCTCGTCATACCAGCCATATCTAACCGGACATTCAATCGAAGATAGGGTTTGATAGACTAAATCTTCAATATCAATATCTTCAATCATTGGATCACCCTCTTCAATAAATTTTCATACTCTTCCATTCCAGTTGACTTTAATTCCGCATTAATTTCTTTCGAAATTGTATGGAAGATTGGAACAGGTGGACGTTTCGACGTACCCCATTCATTAAATTTAGTATAAAAATAAGGGCTATTATCGCCCTTATCCCAACCAACAACAATGTATCGTCGTTCACCTTTTTTCCTCATTCCTGACATCGGAACTTCATCAGCTGAATGTTTGAAAGTTCTAGAACCTTTGCGCCCTGATTGATTGACGTTTTTACTACGTGGAAGACGTTTAGATAACTTTTGCTTTGAACTATTTGCACACGCCTTTAATACTTTTCGATTAACTTTATCTAACTCTTTTTGAGTCGCTTGTTCTGAGCACTCACGAATTAAATCGTCAAGCCCACCAAATTCCATTGTAATCGACATTAATCCACCCGCTTTGCTTTAATCGTTGCTACGAATTTATCATTTTTCAGATAATCAATTTGATAGATATTAAATATCATGCCATTAAATTCTAGAGAAAATTCTTTTTCTTTAAAACGCATGGCCTCAATTAGTTTGCAATATCTTACTTCAAACACAGCGGTACTATTGAATTTAATATTAATTGCATTATAAAGTTCAGCACCATAAAGTTCGATTGGATTACTTAAACATGAATAGTAATTCTCCCATGTGACGACTTCACGACCAGCTTTAATTTCAACCTTTCTTTTTTTGATTGTAATTCGTTGGTCAAATTTACGTTGCAGGCGCTTTTTCAGTATCTTTTGATCTAGCACGTTTCTCCACCGCCATTCTCATTCTCAAAGCGATTAAATCACTTCTGAAATTCGTTTCGAACAACTCTAATGCATTTGCATCAGCATACCGACAACGCTCAAATAATAACTCTTTGACATCTTCATCCGTATCGAAATCGAAGTCATCACCACAAATTCTTCTGAAGTAACGTTCACTTGCATTGAGATGTAACAACAGGGTGATATTCCTGTCGTCATTCTCAATTCCAATATAATTTTTTAATTCAAATAACATCTAATCGCCTACTTTTTAGCGCGTGTTGAAGCTACTGCAACTTCACCTGTTGCAACGGTTGAAGGCTGATTAAAGATATTTAAATGAGGATTTAAGCTTGAGATATCGAATAATAAGAATGAGTCGTTATCTTTTGGCTTACCATTCGCATATTGTTTTGTTAAATAAGTGCGTTCATCCTCTAAGAATTTATAGTGATCAGAGTATTCGATTTTTTGTCCTGAACCGATAGCCATGAAGTAGTTACGAGCGACACCAGCTACCATTTTACCTTTTGGCACCGCCACTGAAGTAACAATCTTACCTGGAATAGGTAACACACCATGAGCATACGTTCCGTTAGCGTTTAAGACAGTTGTAGCACCGAATAATTTTTCCCAATAATCTAATGGGTTCACGATTAATAACACCTGTGTAACATTACGTTTACCTTCTTTAGTTAATGGAGCGATCACATTCTTACCTAATGTTGCAGGTAATAAATCTGTTAATGGTGTAGCATTTTTTTCTGAATAGACACCTAGATTTACAGAACCTGCTAAATCTTTAATCATTCCGATTGGTTGGTCTTTACCTGTACCAGCTACAATTCCTTGTTCTAATGCGATAGCAACTGATTCAGATAACATCGCACGAACGAATTTATCTAACCATACTGGCCCTAAATCCAACATTGATTTTGATACTGGAATAAACGCAGATAATTTATAAAGTGTCGCACTTTCTTTTTTGAACCCATTTGATAATTCTTCTGTGATTTTGCCTGTTAAAGGCCCCCATACTGCGCTTGTTGCTTCAGCAGTACGCATAATCCATTCGATTGATCCAGTTGTGTTAATGAAGTCGATTTCAGATAATAATGGATGATTTAATTGTAAATCTTCGAATACTCGGTCAAAGATTGTTTTAGGCATCACAACGTCTAAGTCTTCGAAGCCACGCTTCTCAACAACCGCATCATAGTATGAACGTTCTTCTGAAGTTAATTGAGCTTGTCCACGCGCTTCTAATGTTGCTCGGTCACTTAATTCTTTTTGCATCTCAGAACGTGCCTCACGTAAAATCTCTTTTTCGATAGAACGCGCCATCTCACCGAATGCCGCAGCAATTTCCTTTTCATCTTGTCCTTCTAAAGCAGAACGTAATTGTTCTTGAACTTCTGTTTGTTTTAAATCTAAATTTTTCATAATTATTTGCCTCCGTTATTTTTTGATAAAAGCATTAAAAAAAGCGCTCATTAACATAGCACTTCTTTCGTGATTATTTTCTTTTTCTACCTGCTCCTCTTTAAGTTCGATAACAGGCTTGATATCTCGAATTGATAATTGAGATCGTGCGCTAATTTCTGTATCCGCATAGGCTGGAATAGGGGTTGCAGTTACCTCAAATAGTTCTACTTCATCAATATCACGATAAAATGTCCAATTATCATCCCAGCGTGTAGTTTGATTTTTGATATTAAAACCAAATGAACACCCTTGAATTAAGCCATTACGGACATTCTCTAACAAGTCATTCCCATCGGTAGTATTAGGAATATCTAATTCAAAGCGTAATCCGTTCTCATCTTCCTCTAAGACTAAGTTTGAACCTGTACGCCCAACAACTTTATTCCAATCATGGTTAATAAGCATGAAAACATCACGTTCAGATAATGATTTCTTGAAAGCTCCTGGACGGACACGCTCATAGAAAACTTCACCCCAACGGTCTGTCAACTTCGTATACTCCTCTTTAAAAGTCGCAGCATATCCAACTAATTTTCGGCTTTCAATGTCTGCGCTACGAATCTCGAGGTTCATTGTTCTTTGTTCCATGTTTTCCATCTTCATCACCTCCTTTCAAGGTTTCATTTTGACTAACTACAGAATTATAGTTCTTAGTGACATAGTATTGTGTTGATTCTTCCGTGTTCAATCGTTCTTTACCGACTAATTCACGATTATCATCCATGTTATGGACTCCAATTCGGAATAATAAATCAGCTGCTGTTGCAATTTTACCTAAATCAACTAATCGGATTTTTTGAGTATCCATTTTAACGTATGTTTTAGATAAATACTGACTTTTTGTATACATTTTTCGATTCAATTCTGTTGTGATAATTTTTGCGAGTGGATTAATTCGTAACATCAAAAAGTTATCTGTTTGATCCGCTACTCCTGCGACATCGCCTTTAACTAAACCAACCGGAACATTTATTGCCATACAAACAATCTCAATAATGTCATCAATTAATTTTTTAATGTCTCGAGTATCTTTCAATACTCCTTTATTTGAATCAGATTCTTTCAGTTCCATACCATCAGACAACGGCATGATGGCATTATCGTTTTCGATATATTGCTTGAACTGAACGTTTAACATTTCCTCTAGTTGTGCTACACTCTCATCATCTGTTGGCATTTGACCATCAATTTTAAGAATTCCTTTGAAGCCATTTGCTTTCTTATATCCCTTAATAGCCGCAACAAGCAACTGACTGTAATCGCTGTATAATCCATCAATGACTTTTTTTACATTCTTATCATTTAATTTTAAATATAAAACTTCTTCCTCTTGGAATTTTCGATTGATAGAAAGACCTCTAACGCTAACATTAGAATAAATATCTTGATAGTAGACATATTCATCTTGATGGAAGTCTTCAGCAACGAACAACTCATCATCTAACATGACGATTAGACACTCATTATCATAGATAAGTTTTGTAATGACCTCGTGCCAAAACTCAACCGCATTTTGATTTTTATTTGGTGCTACGTTGAGTAAATAATGAATATCTTTGCGTTGCTCAATCCCTTTTTCAAATGTTTGAAATTCACTCATGACTAGGGCGTTTGCTATAATCGATACACAGGATTGAATAGCTAACTCTTTATAATAAATCTGCGCTGGAAGTGTATCCGTATAACAACTTCCTTCCATTGTTTTATTAAATGAACTTTCTTTATCACTTGAAAGTGCAGATTTAATCCAATCAATAACTACCGCCATTCTTTCACCCCCTCTCTAATAAGTCTTGCATTTAAAGAACGTTAATTTTTTAGGGACTGGTATTTCTTCATCTTTACTTATTGCATGGATGAAAGCAAAAAAGCCGTCTGTTTTTCTCAACACCGGCTCTATTTTTTTATATGTTTTATTTCCTTTTGGATCAGTATCAACATACACGTTATTCGTATACCAGCGCATCATCATGTCGTCACCAAAAATTAATTTTTCATCAGCAAATAGCTTTTCAACTAATGGATAAACCTTATTATGCGTGATACTACCGTTACGAACTTCATTTAAAGGCAATCCAGCTTCACTAAAGGCAGCCGTTAAGATTGCTTTACGATAACTGTCACAGACAATGTTTAAAATTTTGTATTTCTTAGCCTGTTCTAAAAACCAATTGGCAACGCACTTCTCATTGATTGAATCTTCGTAAATAATTGTACACAGTCCTTTTTGTCTTGCTAATTCAATATCGAATTTAAATTCTCTATGTTCTAATTTTAAGGCTAAATGACAAATGAATGTATGTTGAATCCACACTCGTTCATCACCATGCTTGAATAGCAATCCGACTGAGCAAAAGTCACGAACAGAAGCATAGTCAATCGCTCCAATGCACTTTTGGCCTTTTAAATCCGGAATTTCTCGGTCTGTCGCTTTGATTTTTTCCCACTCAGCTACAACACTATAAGACTCTTGTGCAGGCAAGTTCATACGTTTAGTCATAAATTCAATAGCCATTTGTGGTTGGTCTTGCATTTCATAATATTCTTGCTCCATCGTTATTCGTAAATCTTTGAAATACGGAAGTGATGGGTTAGCTTTCTCCCAATTTGAAAAATCATGAACTTCATCTTCTGAATCTAATCTAAAAATGATAGGAAGCATTTTAGATGTTTTATTTTCACCACGCAAAATATCACGAGAACGCTCCAAATAATCATCTAATACGCCACCACGCACGTTTCCGTTAGTGGTAATAAAAAAGGTTCGAGGATTTTTCTTTTTCCCCAAACCAGAACGGAATACCTTAATATTTTTATAGTCTTCAAATTCATGTATTTCATCAAAGATAACACATGCCGAACGTAAACCATCTTTGGTTCGAGCATTACTTGTGTTATAGCGTATATATGAATCAGTTTTTTTAAATCTAATCTCAACTTTTGTCCGATAGAACGCCTTTTGCAACTTAGGATGATCTTCAATAACATTATACACATCATCAAATGATGTTTTGGCTTGGTTCTCACTATTCGCAACAATATCAACATTGTATTGTTTGATTCCATGAAAAGTAGTTGTGAAGTAAAATGATAAAGCTGCAATAAAACCATTCTTTCCTGCTCCACGCCCCATCATTAATAAGAATGTATCCCACACTAACGTATCATCTTCATAATATGCATGCAATAAAGCAAACGTGAATTCTTGCCACGGCAATAGTTTGAACGGAAAATACTCATTAATTTTTTTTATTCCTACCTCAATCATCTCATGTTTGATAACGATGTTATTAGGAGGACTTAGTTTCTTTTTGACTAATTCGATTAATAACTTAATATCTTCATTCGTCTTAACTTCTTCACGTTCTACCATATCAATGTATTTGTCGATATAAGGATTGTAAGTGTACTTATTAGATGTCATCATCATCACCGCTATCAATTTCATGAGCACTCAACCCTAAGTCATTCAATAATTTCAACATTTGCGAATTATACTTAGGCAACTCAACAATACTGTCATTCTTCTTATAAATTTCTTGACCGTGACTATTGAATGTCTTGACCTGGACACCTCTCGAATTTATGTCGGCGATTAACTGGTTTTTGATTCGCCACATTGACATATAATCATTGACTAAATCGATATAGGCATCTTCATGAGCGCCTTTATTTTTAAGCTGAGATAGCAAATTATTCTTAATACGATTGCATTCTATATCATTTTCTTTCGGTTGCAACTCCTCATGTGCAACCTTTTTATTTTTACAAGGGGTTGCGCTCTTTTTTTCAGTGGGGGTTGCACGTTGCCAACCATCTCGCCTTTTCCATGATTTTAAGGTGCTTTCAGAGATGTTAAATTTTTTAGAAATCTCCGAATATGACTTACCTTTTTCAAACATGCGTTGAGCCGATTTTCTAATTTTTCCTTTTTCCAAAAATAACACCTCCTACTGCAACCTTTTTAAAAAAATCTTTCATGTGCGAAACAAATATTTCTTGTCACCTCATAGCCCCGACCTCAGAGAATCCGAAAAATTGCGATTTTTTTAGATGGGGGGCTATCTATAGACTACCATCTTTCCTCATTAACGAATTTAGGTTGCTTTCTGTTGTTCTCATTACGATCATGTTGCTCCTCATGACATTCAAAGCAAAGACTGATTAGATTATCATCATCTAACGCAAGCTCTGGATAATACTTCAACTCTTTAATGTGATGCACATGTGTAGCCTTCACAATCTTTCTACGCCATGCTTTTCTCTTACACTGTTGGCACTCGTAATTATCACGCTTTAATATAGCCGCTCTTTTCCTGCGCCAAAGTTGAAGTTTATAAACTTTATTTTCTTCTCCGTTTGCAATTAACTCACAAACTCTTACTAAATCGTTATTCATTAGTCCACCTCTTTCATCATAGTAAATAAAAAAACACACGTTTCCGTGTGCCTATAACTTATAAAACAGGGGATATTTTATAAATATTGGGATGAAAAGAGAGAATCACCTAAAGACTTGAAGAGACTTTAGGTTAAGTTAGGGGGGCGCCTGCGGTTGGATTTGCACCAACTTCACCGTATTAAAGCTTTACTAACATAAGCTACACAGACATTTTAGTGGCTATCAAAAAGGATAACCACAGTGTTGAAAAATACTTAACAAAAGTTTTATTAACGAAAGGAGGTTCATTAATAATAAAATCTCACAATTAAACTGTTGAAGCAACAATCTCTGCTATCGTTCGTATTCGTAACATGGTGGGGAATTCTCCCCATATTATTGGAGCCGCTTGTTGGAATTGAACCAACTTCTTAGGTTTTGGATTACCTACGCTTTAACCTATATAAGCTATCACGACAAGTGCCTCATAAGAGGCTCAATAAAAAGGTTTGATTAGATGTCCAACTTGTTATTACAGCCTTTATAACGACATTGGTGCTCCTTGTAGGATTCGAACCTACATCTTATCAGTTATGAGCTGACAGCTTTACCAATTAAGCTAAAGGAACATAGGTGAGGGATTGCTCCCTCTTAACTCGTGATATGATTCAGTATTGCGGCTATCGCCTGTGTGAGTAATAAGAATCTGAAAGGAATTATTATGAGTTCCCGTCGCGAGAACTTATAATATCATAATATCACTTTTTTTATCGTTTTTTGGTTCATAAACAGGTCACTTTTGGTTCACTTTTAGGTCACTATGCTAATTTAAGTAATCTAGTGAACTCTTTCTCACCTTTTTTCAATCTTCTTTTGACAGTAGACTCACTCATATCTAAATCTATCTCAATCTCCATAAGGCTTTTATCTTCCATATGTCTTAGCTTGATAATCTCTTTAGCTTCTTCCATCAACTTACCTTTCCCATCCATAAGCTTTAACGCTGTATCGACCGCAGCTTGCTCTAATCGTAGCTTAATGATCTCAAGCCTTAGCTCTTCTTTTTTCACTAGCATATCTTCGAGTTGGTCATAAATATCTTTTCGTGTCCCACCTGACTCATCAGATAATTTGCTAGTTTTAATTCTCGCACTTTCCAGTAACACTAATTGAGACTCTTTCATTTCGATAACTTCTTGCTTTTGCTTATACATTTTTAACTTGATAATTGCTGCTTTTGTATCTTCCACACTCTCACCCCTAAAAATTCTGATTTTATTTATAATCAAATCTGTATAACGTATTTAAAGTTGTTATCCAAAAACCATAGTCATTCTCCTCAAAGTCAACAACGGTGCTAGTAGTCCACCAACTACCATTTGGATATTTAATTAGTGCAAGGTTTCCAATCTCATATGTAACAGTGCAAATTCTTCCTATGCGATGTGGAGTTTTTACTTCTTTAGTTTCCCTATCTATAATATCACCTATTTTTACTTGTCCAGTTGTAACAAACTTCATACACTCACTCCTTAACGTACATAAGAATTTAATTTTATTCTTTAAATTGTTTATCAATTTCTTCTAATAATTCATTTGTTACTTTTAAAATATGTTTTGCTCTTTCTCTTACATGAACTATTTCTCCATCATGATATATTTCATTTGGCATCATAGACCATATAATTCTATCCATACAAAATCTAATAAAAGATAATTCAACACACGTAAACTGTTTTCCATCTAATTCTCTTTTCATTTTATTTCCTCCTTAACGTACATAGAAATTTAATTTTATAAATTAATCAATTCCCAATCGCCATTGTAAAACTTATCTAATATATAGTTTTTACCAAAATAATAGTTGCTCATTTTATCAATCGCCCACAGTTCTTTATCAACCAATATGGCACGATAAATTTCATCTTTACCTTTCCACACTTAGCACATTTATGAAACACCAATGTTCTCCAACCAATGACTATATCATAATCAAAAAACCATTTATGCAAACAAAACTCCATACATCCACCTCATAAAACATCAATTTTAATTACTTTGGTTTAACCATTCCATATAGCATTTAGCGTGACACGTTCGACAAAGACCTTTCGATTCAAAAATGTACGTCTCACTATCTCTCACTTCTTTGTTACAACACTCACAGTTTGCATATTCGATTGGATATGAGCTATAACTTGGCATCCATTCACGAATTACCTCAAACTCATTTTCGCAAGACTCACACTCAATGTCTAATTCATTACCTCCATCGAACTCGTATGTATCCATATCATGTTCGTGACCGCAATAAGGACATTCAACAACATCATAAATACTCATCTATACTCCTCCCAAAGTAAAAACTATATTTTTAATCGACTTATAACGATTTAATCCACATCAACAACTCTGTAACATCTTTATCACTCAAATGCCCAGCAACATCACCGCCTGCGAAATCTTCACGATAAACAATCTCCCATAGCAATTCACCATCTTCTGAATTTTTAAATTTTAATAACGCCATCTCCCATAAACCAAGATATCCACCATAAGAGAATGGAAATCTCACAACGGACGCTCCATATCCATTCTCAAATTTATAAACCATTTGAACTCCACCATTAACTGTTCTATCTATAACAACATAATCTTGCATCATTTCACCCTCTTAAAATTAGTTTTTTAGCATACCTGTTCTTCGATATCTAAACTCTTGTCATAGTGAATCGCCCAGTAACAATCCTTATAATAACTGTAATAAGCTATCTTCCTACGATTCAGACACTTAGTAGCATAATCGACTTGCTCATTAGTCCAACAATAAATCACATCAGCTTTCTTTGTCGCATTAAGCGTGTACTGTACTGAAAACTTAAACTGGTCAAACCCATTAATCTCCCTTTCTCTTTTGTTCTTAATATCAATCCCAACCGTTCTTAACGCATGTGTGTACTTAGGGCTGAAACCACCTCCGTGATTGATATACCTATTAATTGACTCTACTGGCACTCCCGTTAATTTAGCCAGTTCAACCTGTGTCATCTTATTAACCTCTAAATACTCAACTAGCGTCACGGTTACCTCTCCTTTCTTCAATGCGCCCACATAGCCTCATAAGTTTCTTCTCTTTCCAGTGATCTACCTCGCCATGACACTTATGGATATGTTTCAATTGCTCTAACATGATTTCCACATCTGCAATCTCTTCTGCAATATTTGCTTCTTTAAATCCACGACGTTTTTTAGACAATGCTTGGAATAACTCACCGCACTCCTCGACGAACATCATTTCCTGCGTATCTGCGCCAAAAACTTTTACAGCCTTTTTACAAATGTTACTGCCTTTTCCATCCACTGCGTAATCCTCCTTATTTCAAAACATTAATTGCATCCACCAATAGTTGATAAATAATAGACAACCGATATACATTAAAAGCAATAAAACCCCAATAGCACCAATTACAATATCTCTTAGCACTTCAACTCTCCTATGCAAGTTGCGACATAGTGTGTATCCCATCCTGGATAAGTTTTTTCACGAAAGTCTTCGAGTTCAACTTTCAATCCAAATTTAGCAAACTCATTAATAATATCCTCTGCTTTATGTTTCTTCGACACGATAGTATTTCCAAACTCTTTAATGATAACTACTTGATATTCTTTAAGGATTTTGCTATCGAAATCACTTTTAACCTTTTTACGTGTATGTTTCTTAACTGGCACATCTTCTCCGCCTTTGACATGACCACGTCGGTATGGATGTTCTATCCCTAACTTAGACATTCTCTTAGCAATAGCTGCACTTGTTGCATCTCCCATTAAATATTTTTCAATGCTACTTTCAGAAACATCTAATAAATCAGCTAATTGACTATTTGTTAACCCATTTTCACTTTTATACTCATTAATTGTCATTAATGCCCCGCCTTCCATCTTAAATACTCCGTTTTAAAATCTGCCTTAACCGTATTCGGTAATGCTATAGCATCTTTTCTACGTTGCGCATATTCCTGTTGCTTAGCTACTTCATAATCACGCCAATCTAGGCAAGTATTTCGACAACCAACACGCCTTTTGGCACATTGGTCATCCTTGCTACGAAAACATGGATTTTTCACGCTATCCCTCCAACTTAATATGCATACTCGCAATTACAAGCCACTTCGCCACTTTCGACTTTCCCTAGATCCTCAACTGGTGCACAAAGTTAGCTTCATAAAAATCCCTTAACTTACACTCATTACGGTTCTTATTGCAACCTTTACACTCAGCATACAACTTTCCATCGATTAATGAATGAAACTCGCCAATCGTCAGCGTGCGCTCGCCACATTTGGATAGCATTCGCTCTAACTTTTTGATTTGATAATCATCAGCCACGCGGAGCTCCCACTTCGCAAGACGTTTGGCTACCGTTTCTTTCGATTTACGATCTAGATTATCTTCAATAAAACTCTCTAAGAATTTACGTTGATAAGTTGTTGCCATTTTTAAATTTTTGCTTTGCTCTTTAGTAATAATTCCACTCTTTTCAAACTTGCTCCAAACAGGCTCCTTGTCACCATGTCCATGCAGTGAACGAATCCCCATCAGTAATTGATGTACAGACGCTAACATAATGACTTGATTCATCTCTTCTTGACGTAAATAACCGCGTTTAACCTTACGTTCCCTTAAGTTAATGCCATCTTTAATCCCCGACTTCATTTTTCTTCCTCCTAAATCCTTAACTCTTTAATCGTTCTCTCATTCAACTTAATTGCTGTGAGCTTATATTTCTTTTCAAAAGTCTTGTGCCCTAAGTTATGACACTCATTATGATGAACCCTGCATAAGGCGATATATTTCGAGTCCTCATGATTATGTCTTGCTCTATCCATACCCATACCGACTAGATTTTCGTGGTGGTGAATGTCTGCCTTACAACCACATACCGCACATTTACGATGCACCAGGCATAAATATAAGAAATTATTGACTTCTCTTGCTAAAATAACAACTTTCGGGTTAATTGGTACGTCCCACAAGAACATAAACTCCAAGACGTACTCGATGAACTCTTTCGCTATCTCCATCTCTACATTCGATAAACTGAAATAGTCACGATTTTTATCAATCATAAACTCTATCTTCAACAACTCTTTCAATTCTTCAACTTCATACCCTGTATAAAGACAAATATCCTTGAACAATGCATATAATAATTTTCTTTGTTTTGCCGAGATGGAACGTCCATCATCAAATCTGATAGCTCCATTCATCCACTTTTTAATAATCTGCTTCGGTGCAAACCATCCGGGTACGTGGGCAATAAACCACGAACCCTCATCGGTCTCTTTATAATTGCTAAATACAGCTTGTTGCATCAGATTACTCAACTTTATCACCTAAACGTTTCTCTAAGGTTTTGATTGCCCATTCTGATTGTCGAGGAGTTAAATCATCCAATTTCTTAACTCCAAACTCCTTAAATAAAAAACTTAAAAACTCTTGACGATTAGTTCCTGTTTCTTTCAATAACTTCTCTATTAATTGCGTAGTTCCTGTTGCCGCATCTAACCCATCATTCTCCACTATTTCAAAAGCTGCAACATAAAGATATCGTCTTAAATATGTCTGAACAGCACCGAGATTTTGAACTTCGTTTCCATTCTTAGCCACAGCAGCCGTTGACATAGGTGACGTAAATTCAAGTTTCTCTTCTGGTTTATCAACGTTGATGATCACTAATTTTGCCTCAACATCCGTGAAAGTAACACAACTGCATAATCCATTTTCTTTCAATAGTCTAGTGATAGTAGGTAAAAAATCACTTAATTCAAAATACTTAAAATTAGCAAACTTGTTATTCCCACTCTTTTCTAACGGTTCCTCTAATAGCTGACAACGAATATTTTGCATCTTCGAATACACATTACTAACACTCTTACTCTCTCCCATTATTTCAACTCCTTAATCGTGATTCTGTCCGCTGCACTCTCATACGTGAATTTATCGTATAAATCTTCATGCTCTAGCTTAAATTTCTTACTATCAAATCTCTTCGTCACATAGCTTGAATATTTCACTTGATATCTCTTGCCAATACCAACTGGCGCTCCTTCAAGTCCAATACGAATATCTAAATCCAATTTTTCTTTTTCTTTTTTTAATTTATCCATCTCAAATTTAATCTGATTAACTCTTTCAATCTTATCTTCAATTTCAGAAGCGAGATCGTTAATTACTAATGACCCACACGCTTCACAGAATAAAATTTCATCATCTTTGTCGAACTCTGCTTTAAAACTATGCCCGCATTCGCATTTAACGTCGATTACAGCCACTTTAACACGCTCCCCTATATATGAATAATCCAACCAACAGAAGTCGTGTTATAGGTCAATTCTCTTGTGCTAGCGATAGTGTGTACCGAACACTCTAACTCTTTAACCTCAACGTCACCAAATTTTTCGATTGCAACACCGCACTCTACATACTCGTACGCACCGTCACACACGACTCCAATTGATTTAGAATTGTTTTTAATTAACTCAATAATTTGACTTAAAGTTGGTTTACTCATTATTTACTCCCCATAACTCGTCTTATTGTGACTTCGATGATTTCATCATCCTTTTTAAAATTAAATTCAACAATCGCATTTACACGCTTTATTACCATTAAACTAAGGTCCATCATATCCTCTTTACTCAACTCCATAGCTGGTACTTGGAAGATGATAAACTCTAACCATGTCTGCTCTGCAAGCAAGTCAGCACGTTGCTTAAATGCATCCATAATTGTTTTAAATGTAGCAAATGGTGTTCTAGGCTTTGTTCCGTACTGAATCATTAATACACCTCCTGGAACTCACCATATTTAATATCAATGATGCAACGATCGCATACCCGCACACCCTTAACGTCTTTTAACTCGTGTACACTACCACAGAATGAACAACGACTTTCATTCTTCGTAAGATTAATGCAACCACCCTTTAACTCCATTTTGACTCTCGTTCCTGTTGTCCACCCTAAAGCTCTTCTAAACTCCATTGGAATCACTAATCTTCCTAATTCATCTAATTTACGTTCCATTACTCATTTCCTCCTAATTTGTCTATATTTTTATATTTTTAACGAATAAATTGCGTATTTTTTGCACATACTGTATACTGTAACCGGATTTGTCTCGCAAACATAATCCTTACGAGCATGAACTGTTGGCGCAGTTTGTGCTCTTTTTTTGTGCATACAGCATTTGTATCACCACCTTTCAGGTTAAATCATTTCCTCATCTTTGAAACGATAATTACGTTTACTATCACGCCTAATTTGAACTAGATAACTACCAGCCTTTTGTTTCATACGTCCAGCAACCGCCTCATCTATTGCACGTAATTCATCAAGAAACATTTCTGATGAGATAATCGTAGGCAAATTATTGTTATAACGATAATTAATTAACTGAAATGCATAATTCAAATCTGTTTCTGTATATTTCCCTTTGAGAAAGTCATCAACATACAAGATTTCTGATTTCGAAAACTCATTAAAGTAAACATCACGATCCAAGTCATAGTTCATTCGCTTGATTTTATCGACAAACTCATTCCAAATCATATATTTCACTTCTTGAAATCTATCGTGTTCTGAATCATATTTAGTCATACGTTGATTACAAATCGAGGCACAAATCATTGTTTTACCTGACCCACTCTGCCCTAAAGCTAAAAACCATTCTTTATCAGCTTCTAAAATGTACTTTTTAGCTTTATCTTTCATATACACTTGAAACTCTTCTGTGGCTTTAAAATCTCGTAATCTATAGCTTAATAAATCTCCCATGCCACTTTCTTTTGCTGTTTTATAAGCTTTTCTAGCTACAGTGCATTCGCATTCCTGGTAAGCTGTAACTTCTGCTCCGTTAGGTAACACGTTCACAATATTCATAAATCCACGATTCAAGCATTTAGAACACTCAATACCATCAATAGTATTCAAGTGGCCTTGTTTTTGATTTTGCCAGTAGCAAACTTCTTGCATAGGTGTCATACCCTCAACAGCTGCTAACTCTTCCTCAGACCATTTCGAATCCCATTGAATCTTTTTGGATTCCTTGGCCAGTATTTCTGAAAGACTGTGCATTTAAATTCCCCCTTTGCTGATTTTTAAGCTCATAAACATCTTTCCAATTATTCATGATAGAATTTTCTAAGATTAGAATTTTTTCATCATCTGATTGAGTCATTTTATCTAACTTATTTAAAAGCATCTTCATAGCTCGTTCAGTTGGTTTGGCTTTAATGCTAATTCTCATCTCAACAAAAGCATTTAAAACTTCAACTAAATTTATATTAGATGTATAAGAAGAAATCAGCGATGTGAAATCTGCGTTAGCAGGTTTCTTTTTTTTATTCTTTTTCTTATCTTTATCTTCTTCTATATCTAATTCTTTATCTTTATCTTCTTCTATATCTAATTCTTTATCTTTATCTGTTTCGTTACCATGCGTTACTGTAGCGTTACTTGTAACGTTACATCCTAAAAGTTTTTGTTTTTCACGATGGGCTGCTACTCTTTTTCGTGTTTGTTCTCGAATTTTTTCCATACCTTCAACATTCTGATATTTCTCCCAAGATGAAACGTGAATAATATCATCAATAATGTCTATCATCCCAAATCGTTGGAATAAATTTAAGGCCATTTGCACTGTCGTCAATGATCTATTAAATTGAGCTGCTAACATTTGATCCGTGTATGGAATCTCATTAGTGAAGTAAATCATTCCTTTATCATTCACATTCCCAGCTAAGCACAACAACTTAAACCAAATAACTAGAATACTGTCTCCTTCTGGCATAATTTCTATTTGTCGGATCTTTCTGTTATCAAAAACCTCTGTTGCTATCTTAATCCACTTAATCTCTGCCATTAAATCACACCTCGGCTACGATAATACTCAACACGCTCCAATTGCCCTTGTGTCGTCCACTCTTGCAACTGAGCTTCATAACAAGCCTTCAACACACTCTCGTCAACTGTAACGATTAAGTTATAGCGATCTTCTGATAATTCGATATCCTCAACAGATGGTAAATACACTAACTGGTTACGAAGCTCCTCAATCTCTCTTTTAACTCCAATCGCTTCATCATCAATACCTAGCTTTGGAAGTGGAACCTCAAATGAATTTCGTTGCCCTTCCTCCCAATCCTCTGCAAATAACTTCACTTGATAATCTAATCGGCTTAACACTGCCATTCTCTCATCCTCCGAAAAATCTACAACATCAATACAAAATGAATTTAACGCTTTTTTTACAATAGGTTTTGAAATTAAATCAGTCTTTTCTAATACCTCAAATGATTTTTCAGATACTAACGTAATGACTCCTATTGAAACTATTCCTGCACCAAGTAGCATCATTCCTGTTCCTAACATGCATAATCCCCCTATTCAAAAATCCAATCTAAGAATTTTTCCCACCATGATTTTGTGTACTTATCGTACTGATCGTTATTAAATAATCGTTCTGCTCTATCCATGACTAAATTGCATCTCCTAACACCATCTGAACATTCGCTCCTCGAATCATAAGTGCTAAATCCTCATTAGGTTGCCACGCTGCAATCAACTCTTTCGCTACATCGTAACTTTTAGTCGGTATGTTTTTATATGAATTGACCTGGAATGTCGTTTTTAACATTTTGTAAATAGCGTTGAATGTCTTGCGATTTACTGTTTTGTTTCGATAAGCATATGAGTCATAGCCTCCAAGCGCTTTAATCGCACTTCTTGCAACTGCATTTTGAATATCTAGCTGTTGTTGGTAATCAATCGTCATGTTGTTTTCTAACTTTACAAGTCGCTGATCTAGTTGATTTTGATTTTGTTCCAACTGAATCATGAACTGCAATTCTTTAGATAAGTGTTGATATGGATTGTGAGCAACCTTTTCGCATTCAATGAAGTAGTTTCGCACTCTCATTCCGATTTCGGTACGTTGAACCATCGCAATGTGTTTTGCCATATCTAAAGTTAGAATGTAGTCAACCTTGTTATGACCACCTCGCCCTTTTTGTTCCCCCGTTTTGGTGAGCAAAATATAATCCTCATTTTCCATAAAACCATATTCAATCATTTTTTTAATCCATGTCGTGAAGTCACGCCCGATTTCTAAAACCTCATGCAGTTCACGGCCACTTACTAATTTTTTTCCTTGTTCGTTTGTTGTTACTTTAATTAATTCCATATCGTAATTTTCATACCCTCGTGATTGAGATGTACCTAACTTTACTTCAGTACTCATTTCTCTGCCTCCTAAATTCCATAAATCTCAAAAAATAAATCTCGCGGTATTCTAGCATTTCTTACAACATCGATTAATGCAACCTTCCCTTGCTCCTTTAAAACTGTTGATGCATGATTTATATACTGTCGTGCCGTTGTCTCCGAACATTCAAGAATTTCAACAACATGTCGCGTTGATAATACGATCGGATAATCACTCTTCTCCTTAACCACTTTCTTCCCTCCAACTACTACTTAATAACAGTTACTGCTTCTACACCAATTATTAATTGATGATATTGCGCTAAAGCTAATACAACATTTATCAAATCATCATTAACAAACGTACAAAGAACTTTATTCTTACTAAAATCAAAGAAATCTCCTTTGAAATAACTTCCAACCAAATCATTATCTACTTCTATAACACTTCCAAGGTAAAGTCCTTTATCATCGACTACCGTAAACTGTTCGTTTACCTCATAAACATTAACCGTCATCTTCATCGCTCCTTCAGTTAGTAAACTAATGGTTTACTTATTTTTCAAAAAAAATTCTTTCCACCGGCAGCCCAAATAAATCTGAAATCATTTTTGCTTCTGCTAGAGAAAAAGGAGTAATCCCTTTTTCTCTTTTACAATAAGAGACTTTGGATATCCCAAGATACTCACCAATTTCTCTTTGAGAGAACTCACTTTCTCTTCTCAAATTTTTTAATCGTTTTAAATTAACCTCAATCGGCACTTTAGAAACCACCTCCTGAATATTAGCTTCGGATTGTGTAAACCATTGGTTAACAACCCGATGACATTATTATAGTAAACCTCCAGTTAACTGTCAATATTTTTTGTCAAAAAAATAAACCAATAGTTAACTAATGTATTTTGACGTTAACTATTGGTGTATAATGTAGATTGTTAGGAGGTGTTTTTATGAGATTTGAGCGACAAGTTTTATCAAATAACATCAAGACATTACGTAACGAGCACAAATGGACACAGGAGCAATTAGGCGATAAATTGAACGTAACCAAACAAAGTGTGAGTCAATGGGAATCTGCTAAAAAAATTCCTGAGATGGATGCAATTGTACGAATGTCCGTGTTGTTCGGAGTAACAATAGACGAATTAATAGGAACTAGCAAATTAAGAAATACAACAGTTCACTGTCCTGAGACTATAATGAAGATTAATGAAGAAAAAATGGAACAACGTTTCGGGCGTAATCATCAAATTCAAATCCTAAACAAAGAACTTCATATTATGACGGATGAAGAACTTGATGAAATTCAAAAAGCAGTAGAATTCATTAAATTCAAAAAAAGCCAAAAAAAATAACAGCTGGCAACGCCAACTGTTTTTAAAAACACGAAAAAGAGAGAAATTTGTCAAAACAAAGGGGGTTAAATAAATGTGGGCAGAGGTAATAGCTTTAGAGCTAGAAAAGAGAGGCATAACAGATATTAGAAATTACAGCATTCAAGAAATAGCTGATCTATTAGAAATTGGTTTAGACTATACGACTTCAACCTCTTATGCTGTAATAACTCCAGATGGTGCTTTTATTTATATAAACAACACTGCACCTAACTTTATTCAGAGAGAAGAGTTTTTCCACGAACTTGCACATATATGGTTAAATCATAATAATTTTGTTATAGAAACGATGCATCACTTATACACTGAAGGAAAAGCAGATTATCTAATGTATTTATTAGCTATGCCTAGTAGTATTTTATCCACTTACAATATGAAAGATAATCAAACAATTCACCAACTCTCAGAAGATTTTAAAGTTTCATTAAATTTCGTTTACAAAAGAATCCAGTTATATGTATCGAATAATGAGTATATGAGCAATAATGAAAGAGAATGGTTTCGTTTCATGTTGCAAAAGAAACTTAAATTAACATCGTAGATAGGATGAATAAATAAATGGCAAATGTAAAAAAAGACGAAAAAACAGGAACATATTATTTTAAAATATCTTTAGGAACTGATCCTATAACAGGCAAACGACGTCAAACTACAAGACGTGGATTTAAGAAGAAATCCGATGCCGTTAAAGCCTATAATGAACTTAAAAATCAGTATTATGATGGAGTACTTATATATAACAAATCAACTAAGTTAAAAGAATTCTATGTGGAGTATAAAAAATGGATTGCTACACAAATAAGGGAGCATACGTTGGAACAGCACTTCCCGGGTATTGAAAAGAACATCATCAATCCACTGGGCGAATACAAACTTGAACAATTAACCCCTATGATTATTCAACAATGGCAACAAGCGATGGTAGATAAAGGATTTAAGAAAAGTTATATCAACTTCCTTTATAAATACTTTGTTAAAATATTAGATCGCGCTGTAATACTTAACATTATCCCCACTAATCCTGCTTCGAATATAGGTGTTTTGAAAAAAGAGCATGTTGAGGTTGATTTTTGGACAGAAGAGGAATTATCTAAAGTTTTAGCGACGTTCGATAAAGATTCAACACCTACTCAAAGCTTAGGATATATAATGATAAAGTTCCTCTTCTATACAGGATTACGTTTTGGTGAAGCTCACGCTCTGCAATGGAAAGATGTTGATTTCGATAATAACACTATCTCTATTACAAAAGACTTGAATTATAAGAGCAAGGATAACTGGCGGTTTGATGACCTTAAAACACTGTCCTCAAAGCGACTTATCGCCTTAGATAACGACACGTGCGAATCTCTGATTGAATGGAAGATATATCAAAGTAGAATAATCCCTGTTAAAGATGACACATTTGTTTTTAGTTACGATGGAATGCCAATTCACAAAACATTCCTAAATGAACGTATTGAAGCCCACTCAACCAAGGCTTCAATTAAACGGATACGACCTCATGCCCTTCGTCATAGTCATGCTTCATTTCTTATCAGTCTGAATGTTAATGTATTAGCAATAGCAAAAAGATTAGGACACAAAGATGCTAACGAGGTTCTAAGAACATATGGTCATCTTTACCCAGAGTATCAATATGACATCGCTAAAAACATAAATGACCACAAAAAATAATTTTCGTGGTCAAAACGTGGTCAAAAAACAAACTCATAAGACGAAATAGCTTGATACCAATGATTTTAAAAACACCCAAATAACATCCGTCAGATTATAAGCCATTTGGATAAATGATGTTCCCATAATTGGCAATGCTAATTTAACTAACGTTCTCACAATGGGACCTTTGGTTAAATCAATACGCTTCTCCAAACTATAACACCCCTTTTAAAATTCATCTCTTTTAATTCTTCCTATTCATCTTTAACATTCCAAACTGAAAAAAACAAGAGATTTTTGATGTTTTGAATCAACTTTTGCTACTAGCTTCTAATCATTCATCTCATTTTAAACCTCATTGACAATTAGCGCATCATGACTCAATCATTGTTTTCTATAAAACATTTTACTAGATTCTCCATCTTCATTTAATCTTTTAATCCATAAGAAAAAAGCTAGTGATAAAATGATCACTAGCTCTAAAAAATGTTATGAATGATTATAATTTAACAACGTTAGAAGCTTGAGCTCCACGGTTTCCTTCAACGATATCGAAAGAAACTTTTTGTCCTTCTTCTAATGTTTTGAATCCTTCACCAGTAATTGCTGAGTAATGTACGAATACATCTTCTCCACCTTCAACTGAAATGAATCCGAATCCTTTTTCTGCGTTAAACCATTTAACTGTACCTGTATTCATAATAAATACCTCCGAAAACAAATAAAAATTTGTTACTTAATACTATTTTGCTACCCACATCATTACCCTTAGTTATAAACCCCAAGAAAATTTATTCATTTGAACCTGTGAAAAATACCAAAAGAATTATTAAGTACAGGTTAAATATAGCACGTTTTTCAGAAAAAGACAACCTTATATATAATATAATTTGAAAATCATTTCAAAAATATTCCTCTTCCCCCTCATCTTTTTTATTTTTTTGTTCTAAAACAGTGGTTCATGATGTTTAATTAACCCTGGATTATTTACCAAAATTTACGTTTCATTATTTTCAAAAAAACATTTGCAGTCCATCTAAGAACATGTTATATTATGTTTCGGCAATTCTCGATATTTTTCGTTTTTTTTATTGAGTAAATTCTCATTAAATTCGGTTCATTAGACTAAATTCAATGTCAATAAACCATCAACATAATTGAGAGGAGAAGAGAGAATAAGATGAAACAACAACGAAAAGCAACACTATTTGAATCATTGATTCCTATCGTATTTTTAATTATTATTTTAGCGTTATCCTTAATTGTCTTTAAGGTGGATCCTCAAATCCCACTTTTATTAGGGACAGCTGTTGCTTCCTTAATCGGAGTCTATCGACTTGGCTTTAAATGGTCGGAGCTTGAAGACGGAATTATCGAAACGATTAAAATGGCTATCCAAGCCATTCTGATTTTATTAATTGTAGGAACACTAATTGGAACATGGATTTTAAGTGGGGTTGTTCCTTCAATGATTTACTGGGGATTAAATATTTTGTCACCTAGTATTTTCTTAGTGGCAACGTTATTAATTTGTTCAATTGTTTCTGTTTCAACAGGTTCGTCTTGGACAACTGCGGGAACAGTTGGGATTGCTCTATTAGGAATTGGTCAAACATTAGGAATTCCATCACCCGTTATTGCAGGAGCCATTATTTCAGGGGCTTATTTTGGTGATAAAATGTCACCTCTTTCAGATACAACCAATTTAGCACCAGCTATGGCAGGTGCAACTTTATTTGATCATATTAAGCATATGATGTATACGACTGTTCCGGCTTATGTCATCGCAATCGTCATCTATGCGATTCTTGGCGTTAAATATGCCGGTCAATCATTAGATATGGCTCAAATTAACATCATTAAAGAAACATTAGTTTCAAACTTTAACACCTTATCTCCAATTCTTTTATTAGCTCCTGTCTCTGTTATTGCCATGGTTATTTTAAAACTTCCTGCACTTCCAGCCTTATTAACAGGAACATTAATCGGTGGTGCTTTTGCAATCATTTTCCAAGGAGCAAGTTTAGGTGATGTCATGTCAGCCATGCATTACGGTTATCAGTCACATACAGGTGTCGTAGCGGTTGATGACTTATTAACTCGTGGTGGATTAGATAGTATGTTATGGACTGTTTCTTTAGTTGTATGTGCACTATCATTTGGTGGAGTCCTTGAAAAAACAGGTATGCTTGAAACGATTGCAACACGTATCTTACAGTTTGCTAAAGGAACATTCGGTTTAGTTTTTGCAACAATTATCACATGTATCTTTACAAACATTGTAACTGGAGATCAATATTTAGCAATTGTCATGCCTGGACGCATGTATAAAGACGAATATGCGAAACGTAACTTAGCAGCTAAAAACTTATCACGTGCGATTGAAGATAGCGCAACAGTAACATCAGCTTTAATCCCATGGACAACCTGCGGTTCATACATGATTGCCACATTAGGGATTAATCCAATTGCCTTCTTACCATATGCTTTCTTTAACTTATTATCGCCTATGATTTCATTAATTTTAGCAGCCACAGGATGGACAATGGAAAAACGTCAATCAACAGAGCAAAAATAGAAATAAAAAAAACTCTCGATTTCGAGAGTTTTTTTTATTTCCTTAGTCTATTAAGATTAATGACGGATGAAAAAATGTCACCCCAGTAACAATCCCCTTAAACTCCCAGCCAACTCTAACATAACAGTTATCTGCAGGAATAGGATAGGTCACACAAATTCGTTTAAAATGTGGAGTCACTTCAGAAGCAACATTATGACAACAAACATCAATACAAGAATCAGCTTCATTATAAAACGCAACTTTATAATTGATTTCATCCACATCATTTCCCCGAATAATCAATCCAATGGTCAATTGTCTTTTACCTACCGTGTTAATTGTTTCAGTATAAACTAAGCGCTCATAATCCTCTTTACTAAAACTAAGGCTACCAACCTTATAACCATCAATCTCTGTTTGATCAAAGTGAAGTTGTCCATCCGTTTTAAAATATCGGGGAAACTCCCCTTCCCTTTCACACCACACACTATTTTTAATGCTATTCCCTTTCATATTCACTCCCCCAATATTTCATACGATTGGCTTAAAGAAAGCTGATAAATATCTGTATTAAACCAATTCGGTGCTTGATTTTGCTTGTAAATCATTTCAACTTGAAATCCCACTTTTTGATAAAGCATCAACGCTCGGTGATTAGTTGAAAACACACTCAATCTTAACGTTTTAAGATGCCAATTGGTAAAGCAATCATCAATGAATGCTGTAAGAACCTTTGTTCCTATTCCCATGCCCCACCAAGTTGGCTTTATACCTATACTCATCCAAGCCTCACTTTGATCCTCATTAAAGTCAGTTAAACTAATAAAACCTATCCATTCTTTACCGCCTTCCATCCAAATTGAAAAGTAATACTCATCCAAAGAATGAATAGAATGCTCATACCAATCTTCTAACTGTTGTTTTGTCTGTCTGTCTTCCTCTATTTTTCCGTATCCTTGAATAAATAATTTATCCTGGTATAACTTTAACAGTTCTTCTAAATCAGATTGATTTAAGGCACGATAACTAACGCTCACTGACTCTTCTGCTTTCAACATCTTAAAACTCCTCTAGACTTAACGTCCTTTAAATAAGATAATTCTTAAATCTAAACAAATAAACACCGTCATAATAAGATCAATAATCCATAATAGATAACTTAAAAATAAAACAAAGCCTGGAGTAAAACACCAGCTAAGAAAAAATCTATAGATAACGATTGAAACCAAAATCCCAATAATCAAAGCAGCAATTAACGTCACCGGAGTCAAACATTTATAAAGAAAATGCATATCTCCAAAAAAGAGCAAATACACAATCGCCACAAGGGCTGCTCCTGTGAATAAAAAGTATCCGACTCCCCATAGCCAGCTCTTATAGCAAAACTGAATTAATACTTGTGAGACTAAAAATAATGATAGAATACTCGCTAAACTTCCGAAAAGATAGCATTCTTTCATGACTTTCCGACCTTTTCCTAAATTAGAATTCATAAATAGTGATAAAACTCCGATAATGGGTAAAATCAGAGCAAATAATTCGATTAAACCAATACTAAACCGTAGTGCCAGAATACAAATTAGCGTGACTATAAAACAAAAGGCATTAATCCCACAATGAATCTGTAAAATGAATTGTCGTTGATATTGGATTGGACCTCTCATCCTCACCCGCCTCCCTCATAAAGTCATCTAGTACAGTGTATTCTCGATGACTTTAAAACATGAATAAAGAAAGGTTCTATAATCAAACACATTTTGATAAGAAAAAACAGCTAAGAAAGGATTCTCTCTTAACCGTTTTCATCTTATGACTTTTTACTAGTCACCACTCCATAAATCGCTGCCACTGTAAATAAGGCAACCGTTCCATAGCCCATTGTTTTTTTATGTTGTTCACTGAAAAAATACTGATCTCTTTCATCACACTTTTCAACTTTAATGGTTAATTCTTTTAATAATTCAATTAACTCTAACTTTAATTCATGAGCAATATCATCACGCTTTAGTAATTTCATAATCGCTTTTGACACTTTATAATAATATTTTTTCGTTCGTTTACTTGATTTCATGGTCTGTTTCATCGTTTTATGACTTGATTTAAGGACAAGTTTACTTTGTTTCACTAATTGAGGAACTTTTTTAACAGCTAACTCATAAAGTTCAGCATCCAGTTCTGCTCCCGATGTTAATAACTCTAAGAATTCAGTTCCCTCTAAATCTTTCCATTCTTTAATTGGTGACATGTTGATTTCAGACTTGTTATAATCAATTATTTTTTCTGTCATCTTTATTCTTCCTTTTTAATCCAAGTGTCTTTTTTATATTTTATCATAGTTTAGTGAATTACCTAGTATTTTTCACCCTTTTTTCCGTTACATCATTATTTTTTACATGATTTCATTAAATTATGAGACAATAACACTGTAGAAAAACAGTTTAATGTCGATTTTTGTGGTATAATTCGAATTGAGGTGTTACATATGAAACAGTTAAAAATTTACTTTACATCTGATTTACACGGTTACGTCTACCCAACAGATTATACCGATACAACAGAAAAACCAATGGGACTATTAAATATTTTGTCTCACTATCAAAAAGATGGAAACACATTAATTATTGATGCTGGTGATACCATTCAAGGCTCACCATTTATGACTTTTTTAAGTACTGAAAATCTAGAAAAACATCCGGTTGCAACCGTTATGAATCAAGGTGGATATGATTATATCACCTTAGGTAACCATGAATTTAACTATGGCTATGACTATTTAAAATCGTATTTAACAAACTTAAACGCGAAATGTTTATGTGCTAATATCATAGATAAAACTGGCATTTTACCGATTGCATCATCTGACATTAAAGTCATGGAAAATGGATTAAAAGTAGGTGTCATTGGATTTACAACTGACTTCATTCCAATTTGGGAAAAAGCGTATAACTTAACTAATTTTGATGTATTAGATACATTTTCTTCGATTCAAAAGATTCATGATGAATTAAAACCAAAAGTTGATGTTTTAATCGGGATTTACCACGGTGGATTTGAATATGATTTAGAAACTCACGAACAACTGAGCACATCATCTGAAAATATTGCTTATAAAATTTGTAAAGAATTACAGTTTGATCTCTTATTAACTGGACATCAGCATGTCCCACTTCAAGATCGAGATTTATTTGGAACGCATATTATCCAGACTCCACACAATGCCTCTAAGTACGCTCAAGTCAATATAACAGTTGCAGACGATCAAAAACTTTCTATTCATTCATCTTTAAATGCCGTCTCAATCAATCCTGAACCCCATTTATATCAAGAATTAATGCCGTTAGAAACTCGAGTTCAGCAATGGCTAGACTCTCCAGTGGGTTATTTAAATGTTGAATTACAACCTGCAGAGCGTATAGATATGGCAGTAAATGGTTCACTATTAGCGAACTTTATTAATCAAATCCAATTAGAAGTAGCTGAATCCGATTTAGCCTGTACATCCTTTGCTAATGCAATCAAAGGATTTGATACAAGTGTCACTGTTCGTGATATCGTGTCAACGTACGTTTATCCAAATACGCTTGTCGTCCTTGAAGTCACTGGGACGGTCTTAAAACAAGCATTAGAAGTTTGCGCTTCATACATTCATAATGAAAATGGTAAACTCTCAGTTTCTCGTCGTTTCTTACAACCAAAAGTCGCTCACTACAACTATGACTTCTTCTCAAATGTCTTCTATACCTTTGATTTAACCAAACCAGTTGGTGAACGCGTCACATCCATGATCGTAAATGACAAAGAAGTTCAACCTGAAGATACTTTCAGTTTAGTCATGAACAACTATCGTTCAAGTGGTGTTGGAGGTTATGAATTCTTCCGTGACTGCCCAGTTATTAAAGAAATTCAAATCGAAATGACTGAGATTATCATCAATTACTTCAAAAAACATCAACACATTACCGTCGATGACCGTCAATTTATTAAAGTCATCAGATAAAATTAAGAAAGCCGTCCGTTTAAATGACGGCTTTTTCTATTAATCTTCATCTTTCACTAGGCTACTGAACATCTGATAAACGCTAATCACAAACAAAGCAGCCATCCCAAATCTCAAAAAACATTGTTCATTAAAAGCACATTCTTCCATAAATTCGATGTTTAAAAAATGAGTAAGAAAGATAGACATAAATTGTAATAATCCATCGTTCTCTAATCATTTATAAATCTTCCTAAACTGAGTATGTTATATGGGCTTATTGATGTAAAAATATATGAAAATTACATTATTTTATTAAAATCTCCCCTTTTTTGAAAAAAAACATAATTTTGCTTAAAATTTACTAATTTTTATTATTATTTATATGATACTATAAGAAGGATTTTACAATCTTTTAGAAAGGAGACTTTTATGAAAAAAAGTTATCGACAATACTTACTAGGCTGCATTTGTCTAATCATAGCAATACTCGTTCTGTTTTTATATCACTCTAATTCCCCTTCTGTTGAAATCGTTCAAGATACCTTAACTTCTCAACAAGAGATTGATTCTACCTTAAGCGAAACGATCACAAATGGAACGTATACTCTAGAACAACCTTTTGTCATTCTGAATCCTTACGGGAATGCTCCTTTATCAGCTTTAATTGCCTTTTCAACTGAAAAAGAGACGTCTGTAACGATAACAGTTGCAGGAAAAGATGAACAATCAACCTTCACGCATGAGTTTGGTCAAGCTACCTCACACCTAATTCCTGTTTATGGACTTTATGCTGATAGCTTAAATCAAATCACACTCACTTTAAGTGATGGTCGTACACAAACAATTGAAATCCAAACGGATCCACTCCCTAACGACTTAGCACTTCCTTCATCTGTCTATGCGGATAAATCTAGGTTAGAAAATGACCTCTATTTCGTGACTCCATCCTCTCAAGGCTATACAGCTGCATATGATATCAATGGCGATGTCAGATGGTATTTAACTAGTAAAAATGTTTGGGACGTCAAACGTCTAGAAAACGGAAATCTTCTACTCAGCTCTGATCGAACGATGGCCCCACCTTATTATATGACCGGTCTAATGGAAATGGATTTACTCGGTAAAGTCTACGTAGAGTACGTCCTTGAAGCAGGCTATCACCATGATGCTATCGAACTTCCAAATGGAAACCTATTAATCGCTGGTAATAATCCAGATCGCATGACGGTAGAAGATTATGTTGTGGAACTTGATCGTACAACAGGACAAGTCATCAAATCTTGGGACTTAACATCTATTCTCCCCACTGAGGCAGCAAAAAGTGAAAATTGGACTGAGCATGATTGGTTCCATAATAACTCCGTTGATTTTGATGAAGCAAATCAAGCCATTATTTTATCAGGACGCCACCAAGATGCTGTCATCAGTATTGATTACAAAACAGGTGATTTAAACTGGATTGTTGGGGATTCAACAGGTTGGCCTGAAGAAATGCAACACTATTTCTTTACTCCTATTGGCGAAAATTTTGAATGGCAATGGTCACAACATTCTGCAAAAATCTTCCCAAGTGGAGATCTTGCGATTTTTGATAACGGAAACAATCGTTCAAAGAATCCTTATAATTATGTCAATCCAAATAATAACTATTCACGAGGCGTGATTTATCACCTAGACACTAACAATATGACGATTGAACAAGTCTTTGAATATGGAAAAGAGAGAGGAAGCTCATTCTATTCTCCCTATATCTCAGAAATTGATTACTTAGGTGCAAACCATTACTTAATTCATTCTGGTGGTATCGGATCCATCAATGGGGAAGCTTTAAATCAGCCGGCTTTCTTCTATGAAAATGCCAATTTATCTAGCCAAACCGTTGAAGTTTTAGATGGTGAGCGCATTTTTGAACTCGATTTACCCAGTCATTTTTATCGTGCATCTAAGTTAAGCCTTTACACTGATTCAAATAACTATTCACTAACACCTGGAAAACGCGTCGGAACACTTGGAGAAACCAAAACCTTACCGATTAAAGTCAAGGGGTTACGTTTTAATAAAAATGAATTAGGTGAGGAGTATCAAATTAAACTCACGCAAGAGTCCGATCGTTTAATATTAACTGGAAATTTCAAAGAAGGACAAAAAGTCAAACTTATTTTAAATAAACTCGGTGATCAACGTGTCTATGACATCAGAATTACAACGACTGCTTATACGGCCATGTGTGTTGATTTATTCAATCCTGATCAGGTGACAAATGCTGATCGTCTAAGCATTACTAAATATGTCAATGCAGAGGGATTACTTGGACAATATGAACTATATTTAGAAGTTGACAATATCGTCTACCCTCTTCATCAATCCGTTACTTTTCAATAGTGATTTCCCCTATCACCTTCTTTGGTAGCTAAAAAGTTCTTTATGTTTGATCAAATGATCATTACTACTTAATGAATAGGGGGAAATAGATTTATTAATGTATACTTGAAATAAATCTTGTCACCTAAGTACAACTTGTATATCTTTCAAAGAAAAAAGGATATCTGCTCGATATCCTTTTTTGCTTGTTTAAAGAGTTAGATTAATTCTAATTTGAAACCACAACGTCATGTTTTTTTGCACGACGTGCTCTCTTACGTGATTGATTAATTAAACGTAAAATCCATTTAAACACTTCATTAAATAAAACGACGGTTGAACCAACTCCGATAATCTTTAACCACATCACTCCACTTAATGGAACTGTGTGGAAGAAATCTCCTGCTACTTGTGTCACAATCACCTGGATTCCAAATGTTAGCGCTAAAATGAGAAGAGCAATTTTATTTTTAAAGAAATTCATAAAGATACTAACTAGTCCAAATTCTCGACAGTTTAAGGCATTAAACAGAACTAAGCTAACAAACAGACTAAAAATAACTGTTTGCCCTTCACTTGCACCACTGGTCACATGATTTAAATCCGCTCCAAGGAAGTTAAATTGTAATTGACCTAATAACACAATAATCATAAATAAACTATTAATCACAATGGTATGAATCATAAAGCGGTTAATAATATTTGCATTTTTTGATGTTGGCTTACGTCTCATTACCGTTTGTCGGACAGGTTCCATTCCTAGAGCTAACGCAGGTGGACCATCCATGATAATATTTACCCATAATAAATGTATCGTTGTAAATGGCAGCGGTTTGTCCATTAATTGAGTGATGATCGTAAGTAAAAAAGCAATGACATTAACTGTTAACGTAAATTGCAAGTAACGTTGGAAGTTATTATAAATCCCTCTTCCCCACTTAATTGCCTCAACAATCGTATTAAAACTATCATCTGTTAAGATAATATCTGCTGCATTACGACTCACTTCAGTTCCAGCAATCCCCATGGCAATTCCAACATCTGCTTTCGTTAAAGCTGGGGCATCATTAATCCCATCTCCTGTAACGGCTACGACTTCTCCATTTTTTTGAAGCGCAGCAACAATTCGCATTTTGGTATTTGGCATTGAACGTGCCACAATCGCAATATTTTTAATTTCTTTTCTCAATTCAGTATCGGTTAAGCCATCAATATAACTCGCTTCAACCGCACGTTTATCAGGTGTTAAAATACCTAGTTCATTTCCAATGGCGATGGCTGTATGGATATTATCCCCTGTCAAAATTTTTGTTTCGATTCGTGCCTGACGTGCACATTCAATAGATTCTTTAACGCCCTCGCGTAACGGATCATTAATCCCAACAAATCCATGAAACGTAAATTGCGCACTCCAATGATTTTTATCCATAAAATCTTCTTTTTTTGTCGTTTCTTGATAAGCAAAGGCAATAATTCGCATAGCATTTGATTGTAATTCTTTCATTTTATCTAAAATGGCTTGTTCACGAACTTTTGTTAATGGACGAACTTTTCCATCAACGATCTCATTTTTACATTGTTTTAAAATGACTTCTGGGGCACCTTTAGATAAGATGAGATACCCAGTTGGTCGCTTAGTGACCGTTAACATATATTTGTTCGATGAAGTAAATGGAATTTGATACACAATCTGTGCCGATTCTCGAACTTGTTGATAACTTGGATTGTTAATCATCGAGATAATCGCACCCTCAGTTGGATTCCCAATGTAATTTTGATGAGTTCCATTAAATTCAACATCAGCCGAACTGTTAACTAAACAGTTTTCAACTAAAATCGGATGTTCATTTACCTCTTTAAATAAAGTTTCATGGCCATCCACAAAAACTTTTCCAACTTTCATTTTATTCTCAGTCAATGTCCCTGTTTTATCGCTACAAATCACACTAACAGACCCTATTGTTTCACATGCTTCTTTCTTGCGAATTAAGACATTAATTTTGGCCATTTTAGCCATTGTCATAGCAAGCGTGATATTAACCATGGTTGGTAACCCTTCTGGTACGGCAGCGACAATCAATCCGACACAAACAACAAAAGCCGTTTTAATACTTGGGAATACCATGTTAACATCGTGTAAAGAATGAACGAAAGCATCCCAGCTAGAGAATTTCAACTGAATTTGACTACCTCTAAAGATTTGAATAATCATGTAAATAAAGAGCATCGCTGCAACTGCAGAAGAAATCGAAGAAATTCGCTGTCCAAGTTTTCCTAATTTTAACTGGAGTGGCGTCATTTGTTCTTCTTGATTTAAATCTTTTGCAATTACTCCCATTTCTGTGGCATCCCCAATTTTAGTCACCTGCATTAGGCCATATCCGTTTCCAACGAGTGTTCCGCCGTAAACAATATGTTCTTTTTCTTTTGTGACCTGATCAGCTTCACCTGTTAACATATCCTCCCGCAACTTTAATTCTGTCGCCTCTAAAATGACGCCATCTGCTGGAACCATATCTCCTGTTTCTAGATAAACTAAATCATTAGGCACGATTTCGGTTTTGTGTACCATCTGTTTTCGTCCATCTCGTAACACTTTAACTAAAACGTCGTCTGTCATTTTAGCTAATGATTCAGCGGCTTTTTTTGATCTTCCCTCTGTGACGCGTCCGATAATAATTCCGAGTAGCACAGCCATACAAATCCCTATTCCATCCTGATACTCTCCTACTAAAAAGCTCATTCCACTGGCAATAAATAAAATCACCATGAGTGGTTCCTTAAAAACATCAAGTAACTCAAATAATAGGCCACGTTCTTTTGGCTTTGTAAATTCATTAGCACCGTATTGGGTTCTTAAAGATTCGACTTCTTGCTGTTTTAATCCTGTTTTTAAATTTGTAACGACGATATTAGCTGATTCTGCTTCATTTGCCAAACGTTTAATGACCGACACCTTCTTTCTTTTTGTTTTACAATCAACCCTATGCGGATTAACTAAAAAATAGAACAAAAAAAGCTCCTCTTAGGAGGAGTTTTTAATCATTCATTTCTTTTTCTAAAAATCCACGAACTAATTGTTCAATCATTTGAGCTGCCATTTTATTTTGATGGACGGTGTCAATTGTTAAACTTAATCCCGCTTCCTGTGAGATTTCCTCCCAGGATTTTTTCATAACATAATGCTTAAAAGATGGGATAAAATAAGCGAAAGGAGAACGAACCACTCGTTTCTGTTTAGTCGGGCGATGGGTTTCATAATATTCGAGCTGACGCTCGTTTAGTGGTAAATAGGTGATGTTAGTTTCTTGCGCTACGGCGTGAATTTGTTTACTATACTCAACAGCCGCTTTAAAAGCAACTGAATCACTATCTTCGCTAATCAACGGCAAAGATAAAATCGCAATTTTAGCATTCGTGTGTAACTTAAGTAAGCTAATTAACTGTCTCAGATTTTGAATAAACCATGATTCGGTCGGTTTCTGTGGTAACTGTTTTTTGATTTCAAAATGAATTTCGTTTGACTTACTTAAACGAGCTAAAATATCGTTCGTTCCAATTAAAATAATAATATAATCTGGTTCACATTCAATAACATCTTCCACACGGTGTAACGCATTATAAACTAAATCCCCATTCACTCCTGCATTAATAAAATCATATCCTTTATCCCCCATCTGAACGGCTAAATCATTTACAAAGTTATGAGCCATCGTTCCTTGAGTATGACTATCCCCTAAACAAGCTACAACCTTTCGAGAAAAGTGTTCTGACTTGAGAAATTTTTCAGGTGTATTGGCGGGACGTTTACTAAAGCGATACACGGTATACCCAGCAATCGTCGTCACAATGCCCCCCACTGTAAATAACAACCATTTTCTTTGTTTTTTCATTTGAGACCTCCCACTCATAAGCTTCTCATCTATTCTATCATTGATTTGCTTCATAATCATCGTCTCATCTTGATGATTTATTAAATCCAATAAGAAACAAGGTCTAGCTTGAGCTTCTCTTTCTCATGCCATTTATCCAACACACTCCTTTGATTCATTCTAATAACCAATAAAGCTAACTTATTTTTTTCCATTTCATATTTCCCCTTACGTCAAAATATAGTATCATTATTTGATGAGAAAAGTAATTTTATTTTCTATAGGAGGAATATGATGTCTACACAAACAACAGATTTAGGGAGAGATTCTATTGGAAAACTCCTTTTCAAATTGGCTACTCCCGCTATTATCGCCCAGTTAGTCAATGTTTTATATAATATCGTAGACCGAATTTTTATTGGCCGATTACCAGAAGGAGATTTAGCAATGGCAGGTATTGGCGTAGCCTTCCCAATTATCATGCTAATCTCAGCAACCAGTGCTTTAATCGGAATGGGAGGTGCCCCACTCGCAGCCATAAAAATGGGAGAACAAGATCATGATGGGGCAGAAAAAATTATGAGCAATGCACTCTCTATGCTAGTTATCCTTTCAATTTTATTAATGATGAGCTTACTAATCTTTAAAGAGCCTTTATTATTAGCATTTGGCGCTAGTAGCCAAACCTTAGTTTATGCCAATGATTATTTAGGTATTTATATTCTAGGAACATTATTTGTTCAAATCGCTATTGGAATGAACCCTTTCATTAATACACAGGGCTTTGCTAAAATCGGGATGATGACCGTAATGGTTGGAGCAGTAGTTAATATTATTCTTGATCCCATCTTCATTTTTGGACTCAATTTAGGGGTTAAAGGAGCTGCATTTGCAACGATTACCGCTCAATTTATTTCAGCCATTTGGGTCATTCGCTTCTTATTCGGTAAGAAAAGTACATTAAAGATTAGAAAAGAGTTCTTAATCCCTGAACCAAAAGTGGTCTTACCTATCATGGCCCTTGGAGTTTCACCATTTATTATGCAAGCAACAGAAAGTATTGTATTAATTTCATTAAATAATCAATTAGCACACTATGGGGGAGATTTAGCAGTTAGTGCCATGACGATTATCAGTAGTGTGAATCAAATTATTTTATTACCCTTAATGGGATTAACCTCAGGAGCTCAACCGATCATTAGTTACAACTACGGAGCGCAACAGTTCGATCGCGTCAAAAAAACCTTTATCCTGTTGCTAATTGTTTGCTTGATTTATACAACTACGATGTGGTTAGGCATCCTGCTCGTTCCAGAAGTCTTCGTTAATATCTTTAATGATAAACCAGAATTGGTAGCCATCACCTCTCGTAGTCTTCGTATTTTCTTCGCTGGAATATTCGTTTTTGGTGTACAAGTTGCTTGCCAACAAACATTTTTAGCATTAGGACAAGCTAAAATCTCATTAGTACTTGCCTTACTTCGTAAGATGATCCTATTAGTTCCATTAATCTTCATTTTACCAGCGACACTAAAAGCATTTATGGCCCCATTAGACTTAGTCTTCATGGCTGAACCCGTCGCTGATATTATTGCAGCCTTAACAACAGTCATTTGCTTTATTATATTCTACCGTAAAACATTTGTCCATTCCCCACAAGAATAGGAGCTTGAAACTTAAAAAAATCCGTTTAGATATTATCTAAACGGATTTTTTTAGTTAACGTGTTTTGATTTACATTTTGGACAAACACCTTTAAATGCCATTTCACATTTTGAGATGTCGGCACCTGTTGATTGTTCCACAACTGATCCGATTCCATATAATTCTTGAATGAATAAATCTTGAACTTCTCCACACTCTAAACATAAAAAGTGGAAGTGATCTTCTAAGGTTCCATCGAAGCGATCAGGATAGCCAGGAATACTGACTTTTCTAATCATATCATGATCCGCAAGCTGCGATAAATTACGATAAACAGTCCCTAAACTTAAGTTCGGATTATCTTTCTTTAACATTTCATAAATGGCATCGGCAGTTAAATGCATCGGGTTATCCTTAATACAATTATAAATCATTTCTCGTTGTTTTGAATATTTCATCTAAACCACCTATTCTACATTTTAATACCCAATTATAGTATATACCAATATTATAATAATAATGATTACTAATTTAAGTATAGAAGAATAGTTTGAGAATGTCAATATGCTTCACCATATAAACTTAAGCTTTCTTTTTGATTAACTCTTCTTTTTTCACACGTGATAATTGCTTAATCTCATATTCACGTCGACAAGCTGCTTGACGACTTTCAAAACTTTCTGCATATCTTAAGACAACGGGACGACGGCATCGAGTATACTTTGCTCCTTTTTTAGATTCATTATGCTCTTTAATCCGTTTCTCAACATTTCGTGTATACCCCGTATAGTACGTTCCATCTGAACACTCTACAATATAAATCCAGTACATCTCTTTCTCCTTTACTTCTTCCAACCTCATCTATTCCCTATTTTACCGAAGTGAATTCTAATTGACAAATCATAAATTTTGTCAATCAGAAAAAGATAGGATTCTATCTTTTTTATTTAATAATTCTTAAGTATGGATTAATCTCCTCTACGAGTAGAACCAGAAATTCTAACGTCATGACACATTGATTCGTCAGACTAATACACTTGATTTAATTCTTGAACCTCCCTATCTGTTAAGTTGGAGTCATCAATGACATTCCTACTAAATCAAATAATACCCGCTACCTCTAGCTTAACGAATTGTTCATAACGTGCAGCATTTTAACCTTCCATTAATCAAAACGATTCTGCATTTGGCGGCTACCCGATAGGTCTATTTCTAAGACATCATAGGGTTCTAAGATCTTTAATTCAAGCGGCGAAACATCATTTGCTCTGACTTCACATGACTCTAATTCATAATAAATTTGAGGAACTTCTAACTCTTGAGATCATAAACTCATTGATTTTAACTCTTTTTAAATTCCCCCAATTCGGACAAATCCCAGGTGTTTCAATCGTAAAACAGCACACCCTCTTTATAAATCATGTCCTCCCCCATCAAAATGATTAAAGTTGTTCACTCTGATTGACGATATATTCAATTAAAGTTTCTGTCATCGGAATAGCATCTGTTAAGTAACAGTCAAATTGTTCATAATAATCAATCGGATCTTCTACTTTCCCAAGTAAAAACCGATATCTCTTACCATATGGCCTTGGGATATATATAGAAACAGAAATGTATTTCATCATTCTATATCAGTCTTAGTTAATCGATTGCTTTAATACTAAGACAGACTATAGTCCAGCTAAAAGTTTTCCGATATGAAAAACTTATCTGGACTTATATATAATAATTGAATATAGGATCCAGCATGATTCCAACCTTTTGCTGCCACGACATATCTGACTAATGCTCCATCACCTGCTTCATAAGTTCCCATCTCTAACTTTTTTAACTCCGCTAGTTGATTAAGATATTCAATTAATAATCCGACACGAACAAATCCATTTCGTTGATGATGAATCTTGTCTAAGTCTTTAATCATCTCCTCACACTCCTTTATGTGCCTTACTTAACTATATGCAGCATAAAACTCTCACATGAGTTCTGAGGTGATGATTTCCAAAGTAATAGTCAAAATGAATTAAAATTTGATGTTTTCTACTTTAACTCGCCTCATAAACACAACATTCATTCACAAATGTTTATCACACTTCAGTTTTTAATCAATCGATCGGCTCCAATTCAAAGATATCTTGATTTAAAACAATAAAGTCCACAAACTTTCCAACGTTTACGAACCTTTTACACACTCTTTAAGTGTTAAAGCTTCTTTTATATTCCAGCCTGATTTCAGCTGTCCTAATAAATCTTGACGTATGATCCACAATATAAATTAAGACATATTCAACCCACCCATCCGTTCCAAGGGAACTATGAATCCCTTTATTCAACAGTGTTTTAAAGGCATATAATGCTTAAAATCCCCCTTATCCATACGACGATTAATCATTGGTATATTAAAATCTAAGAAAACCAGTTGAGTATAAGGGAATATATTCAGCTTTACCAATCGTTCTAATCACCCCTCCTCGTGATTTGACAACGGACAATTCCATATCAATAATCTTAATGACATTGAAGTGATCCAATAAATTTAAAGTAGCCTCAATCGCTAAATCTCTAATGGCATAAACGACTACCTGCATCTTAGGCTTATGATTTCATTTAACGCTTCTTGTAAATAACAAAGATGAGTTGATGGAAATAGGACTGTCTCATCCCTGCAGTTCTTCCACCAGGTGATTGCTGTTTTCATTTCCTATCCCTCTTATTCGACTTCCTCATGTAAAAAAAGTAGGTCGGTGTTGACCTAGCTTCATCCCGTCCGTTTTAAAAATAAACTTCTACCTCATACCATCGTCTATACTACATTTTTTGTCATTTCATCATTTGAAAGCCATAGCTAACCAATAAGAGTTGAATGACCATCAAACAAGGAATGCCGATTTTAAAAGACCAGTGTTTCGTTTTATGCCGAAATTGCTGCATGCCCGCGTACACTCCAAAACTTCCAAAACAAGCGGCGCATGTAAATAATGCTTTTTCACTGATTCGCCACTTTCCCTGAATAGCACGTCGTTTATCAATTCCCATTAACGTATAGCCCACTACATTCATGCCAATCCAAACAAACCACCACATCCTATGATTCCTCCACAACAACTGAATCAAACACGACTGAAATAACCTTTGATAAATCTTGTGGATTGAGTTCCATCTGTAATCCAATCTTTCCTCCACTCACAATAAATGAAGAAAGGTCTTTTGCACTTTCATGAATGATCGTTTGATAATTTTTCTTCATTCCAACTGGTGAGCACCCACCTCGAATATATCCAGTTAATTTATTAATCTCACTGACTGCAATCATCTCAATTTTTTTCTCTTTCACCACTTTAGCTGCTTTTTTTAAATCTAATTCTTTAGCGACTGGGATGACAAAAACATAAATCTCTTTACTATTTCCTCGTGTCACCAGCGTTTTAAAAACTTCTTCTGGATCACGTCCTATTTTATTTGCAACTGAAACCCCATCAATAGCCTCCCCCGCTTCATACGTCATGAGTTCATAACTAATTTTATGTTTATCTAGTATGCGTATGGCATTTGTTTTAACTTTTGACATCATGTTAACCTCCTGATTATTCGATAAATTTATTATACAATGATTTTCTTAGTTTATCATACCTTTCCCTTAGATTTATGTAAAAACCTCCCACATCTACGCTAGATGAGGGAGGTTTTGATTCATTTATCAGTTTAAAAACTACGCAAACGCTTTTTGATGTAGACGCCAATCTTTAGCATATTCATCAAATAGTTCATTAATGGCTTGACCAATTTGTTGATAATCTTGCTCGTTTAAGTTAGCTAATGATACACGAATAGACCACGCTGGACCTTCAAATCCACTTCCATTTAAAAGAACAATGCCATAGCGATGTGAAAGATCAAATAAAAATTCTAAAACACTTCGTTCATTTTCTAAATAAGTGGCGAATGATGCCCCGTATTTTAATTTTGCCCAAACTAATAAATCATATTTATTGTAATAAGCCGTATTCAATTGGTTCTCAAGATACGGATAACCTTTTAACTCATTGTAAACTAATTGCTCACGACGACGACAAATAGCTTTTGTTTGTTCTTTATAACGATTTTCTTCATCAAGAATCGCAAAGACTGAGAAAATGGCCATCTGTACTTGTTGTGGCGTCGATAATCCAGCAGTGTGATTTAAAGCAACCTGACGACTATCTGCCACAATGCGATCAATAAACGGAATGGCATGAGGTGTTGTTGTTAAAGCTTCATAACGGTGGTGTAAGATTTGTTTTTCTTCGGCTGGTAACTTTGCCATCAAGTCGTTATAAACATTCTCTTTAGCTAACGCAATGACACCTAAGCGCCATCCTGTCACCCCAAAATATTTAGAATAAGAGTAGACACCTAATGTATTGTATGGCATCGTTACCATTAATGATTTAAACCCATCACAGAATGTCCCATATACATCATCTGTAATAATCATTAAATTAGGATGATAGGTTGTGACAATTTCATTTAAATAAGCCATTGATGCTTCACTCATCGCAACTGCTGGTGGATTACTTGGATTGACCACACAAGCTAATTTAATACTTGTATCTTTTAATTTATCTAATTCCTCTTTTGGATATTGCCACGTTGGTATCCCATCTTCATTTACCTCAGATGCATGAATCATAACAATCTCGAACTCATTGGATGGTAAATTTGCAATTTCAACATATGGAGTAAAAATAGGCACAAATAACGCAATTTTATCTTTTGGTTTTAAAAGATAATTGGCTTTTAGTGAATCAAAAATACAGCACATCGCCGCTGTTCCACCTTCAACAGCAAATAAATCATGCGTCGACGTTTTAACATCTCCACCCATTTCTTTTATTAAATAATCTTTAACCACTTGTTCAATTTTAATCAGCATTCGATCAGGAACTGGATAATTATCACCAATGATTCCATCCACTAATTCAAAGACCCAAGCATCTGGATTAAACTGATGTTCTTCAATTCCATATTCCACAATGGCACGCAATAAATCAATACCTGGGGCTTCTTTATGCGTTTGAACATAGGCTAAAAAGCGCTCATAGGCTCCTTCTTGCTGTGGCATTCCCGCCAAATCCCCCTCACACCATGTTAACTGCGTTTCTTCAACAGCAAACTGACCTAAGGTAAAAAAGGCTTGGCGTGGTGTAGCCGCCGTCCAATTGGGATTTCCACGTCCTGCATTTAAAATCTGATGATTACTCACCTGTTTTGATTTTTGTGCCATTTTAATAAATTCATCTTTTAATTCAAATGGACTTAATGTTTTTACTTTTTCAATTAATTGTTTAATGTCATTTCTTCTTAAATTTCTCTTTGTTGTCATACTTGTTCGATACCCTTCTATTATCAACTACCTATCCTTCCACACTTTCTAATAAAGGCCGGATTTTGCTAGATATAAATAGCTTCTGATTTAAAAACAAAAGCTATGTTAGATGTTATTCCCCATCAAAGAATCACTGATATTAATCCTCTTGTGATGAGAGAAATCAACTCATTCTTTGAATCAATATATAATTAATACCAAATTCAATCTGGTCATCTAACCAATCTACGATTAAAAGCTTCATCTAGCATAACTAATTTACCATACTCTTGATTGAAAACAAATAGCTTTAACATAATATTCGATATTTTATTCTCGTTTAATCTAACTGAATGACATGAGATCAATCTACCGCCATCACCTCATTCATTTTGAACCGATTATAGTCATCACCTTTTGGGGCATAGATCCTAAGATACTAACTATAACCTATCCTCTTATTTTGTACAATATGACACCTTAGACTAGCATGATTATTGCACCCCCCCATGAACTACCACCAAATAAATCACTAAATCGTTCCATCTTTTTAATATGCTCATAAGAAAAGGGCCACCATTTCTATGATAAAAAATAGGATAATAGCTCGCCTTCTCAACCTTTATTAAAAGGACTTCTAACATCTCATTTCATCCTTCCTCTAAAAATAAAACTTTGATAAATGAAACTATTCCGATATAAGATAACGTCTATTTGTCTAATCCAATAGAAATTTTAATTTTCTTTAAAAGGCAACGCTATCAACGTTTTAAAACCTCAATAACATGGTCTAACAGAGCGAAAAATAAAAAGAGGAATGTGAGCTCATTCCTCCTTACGTATCCTTTACTTATTCTGAACGTATTTTTTTGACAGCTAAGCACTCAGCAAAGCGCATCATTAATTCATCCATATCAATGTCGCTTTCTTCAATTTTTAATCGCCCCTCTACATAAAATAACGTATTTTTATAAACACGCTTTGGATCATTCACGGTAATGTAACAGTCATTTCCAAGATAGTAGAACTGATCCAAATCATTATGTTCAATGAGTCGTTTAAAAATAGGGCGCTGCTTATGTTCTTTCGTTAATGTCGCGATCGGTAGAACGACGACAAATGGATACTTTTCATTATGGTTATACTGATCTTTTTGAATAATAATGCATGGGCGTAACTTAATTCCTGTCACCACTTCAAGACTTTCTGAACGACGTTTTCCGGTTTCAGGTTCTGAGACTCCTTCAAATCCATCTGGTCGTTCGATGATTCGATATAAGTCTTCATGCTGTCCATCTTTCTCGACAAACCGAAACGGTCTTCCCTGCGTATACGGTAATGCGACATAGAAGATTTTCCCTCGATGGATATCTTTACTTTGAACAAGTCGGGGTAAATCCATTCGATTATTCTTCTTTCTTCACAGCATCTTCAAACTCTTTAACACCTGAACGATTTTCTTCTAAGTCAATGATATCGAATAAATTTTCTTCAAAGAAAGCCGCGACGTCAAATTGTTGAAGAGGTGTTTTTTTGTGGTTACGCGTACTTGAGGAAGACTTTTTTTCTCTTTGTAACATACCTTTATTCCACCCATCTTTGCCTCGATTAACCATTTTCTTCACCTCGAATTAGAGATTTCCTAAGTTCTTATCCTACTTTAAAATAACTACAATCCTTGCTCTACTGTATCTTATTCGTCTTTAGGTTTGAAATATATGTAATCGCCCGATGAATCGTAGATTTAACAACTTTATTCATGAAAAAAGAAGCGACTAAAAACTCTTCCTCATATGGTTAACAAAAGGGGTAACGTCTTTTTTGACGTTACCACATCTTTTATTCCTGTTTTAAATACTTATTAGAATCTTCATTAGTAGATTTAGACTCTAATAAAAGATCCTCAACTTTTTATTTCAAATGATTTCCATATAAGACTAAAATTCTTAAAATAATGTGACCGAATAGATCATAATTGGGAATTAACTCGATTCCACATACTTGAACCATCAGTGGAATTAATGAAAATAAACTTAGCTAAAATCCATAATTTCTGACACGCCACTTTAACTAATCTAATAGTTGTTTCATTTCAACTCATCTCCTGAGGGATTGATGAATTTTATTCTTCTAGTTAAGTTTACTACGTCAAGTGAGACAAATAAAAGCCAGAAGCAATATCTGTGATTTAGCTATCTATCCATAGAACGGTACGAGGGTGAACCCTTCCCCCACGATACTATATGAAATAGAAAAAAATTTGACTTTTCCTTTGTCTCATTCCACTCAAACAAAAAAAGACCTCATCATCCCTGGCCACTTCTGCAAGGTCTTAAGGTCTTTTTTTATTTTTTTTCTTGTTTTTGAATCAGATAATAACTCCATACACAACCAATCAATGCAATAATCACACACCCATAGCGTAACCCTTTCGTTTCAATCCAAGGTAGCATACTTTTAGTTAAACCTAATAAACCTAAAGTTATTAATGTGACTAACAAATACATCTGAGGCTGTCTTCGGTACTGTTTTAGCACGATTATAAAACAAGCCATCAAAATCATTAGTTGAATAGCGACTTTCACAACGTTCTCCTTTATTCATCTAGCTTAGTTTAATTTTATCAATGGAAAATAGCTAAGACAATAGCTATTTGAATGATTTATTTAAAAGAGCTAAAATCAAGTCCGCACTCTCCTCTTGTCTTAACGAATTACTCAAGACCGTCACAACTTTATTTTTTGTCTCTATTCCTTTGGCCTCTAATAACTTATTTCCCTCTAATCGAATGGCATAAACATGGTCATCCTCTGCTAAAAGATAATCACTTGAATCGATTCCCTCTACTTCTTGTAACAGTTCATCCAGTGGTTTAAAAAGTCCTTGTTCGTAAAAATATGAGAAATCATTCTCCTCCAAGATAAACACATCCAGTTCACTAATAGCCACTTGAGCAACAAACTTCTCTAAATAGACTTGGGTTAAATCACTAGAACTACTTTCGATATTATTAAAAGGATAAGTATAAATGCGAATCGTTTCGTTCTCTTCTGCTTCAGACTTAACTAGTTGAGTTAACTGCTGTTCTAACTCCGTTACATCCGTCCTTTCATTGATCATTTCTGAAATCACGACATTTAGCAAAATAGTTGACTGGTTAGCTACCTCCCTTATAACAGTTCCCATCAATACAAGAATTAAACAAGCCCCAATCACATGATATCGATAATAATCCCAAAAATAACTGCATCGTTTTTTCATGGTCATCTCTTTTAACTTAATATTTTGTTTCACCATCTCTACTCCCCCTTTATCTTATGATGGGTCTATTTTACCAAATAATTTAGAGATTGAGTAGCATAAATGCAACCGTTTTCTATTTTTGAAATTGAATCCTGTGTTTAACTTTCAGTAACACCTCCTAACGAAGGCAATGAACCCTATTTCTTCTCTAAAAAAATCCGGCATGAAACTGATTCAACAGTAGTTTCATGCCGGACACTAAGATTCAATTAATTTATTTCTCTAGTTCAAAAATAATCGATTCAAATGGTCTTAGAGTTAAACAAGATAACTGCATCGATGAATCTTTGTAATTTGATAAAATAATTTGTTTAGCTGTAAATTTAGGTAAACAAATAATCGCAGGTTTCTCAAAGAAGTTTGAGACAACTAATAATTGTTGATCATTTGATGTTCTTAAATAAGCATAAACATTCGGATGGTTCTCACTTAATTGTGTATACTCACCGTAAACAATGACATCTTTATAAGAACTAAAACGTCTTAATTCAATTAATTTACGGTAATGTTGTAAAATTGAATCTTCGTCATTGATTTGATCTTGAACATTAATCGTTTGATAATTCGGATTTACTTTAATCCATGGTGTTGCCGTACTAAATCCGGCATTTTCTTCATTACTCCACTGCATTGGTGTTCTTGCATTATCACGTGCCGTTACGGCAATATGACGTTTAACTAATTCTTTTGGATGTCCTGCTTGCAATAAGAGGTCAATACTTTCAAGAACTGAAACATCACGATAATCTTCAAAATTTTCATAATTAGCATTTGTCATCCCAATTTCTTCACCATTATAAATAAATGGCGTTCCCCACATCATAAATAAACTTGTGGCTAACATTTTTCCAGATTCTTTATGATAATGAATCGGGCTACCGTATTGTGACATGACACGTGGATGATCATGATTTAACCAATAAAGTGGATTCCATGCCTTATTATATAAACCTAATTGCCATTTTTTAAATACTTTCTTTAGTTCGATTAAATCGGTTTGATTACTCCATGTTTCACTTAACGAATTAAACCCATTATTTAACCAACAGTGATCAAACGTAAATACCATATCTAACTCATTAGATGAAGTCGACGCATATAATAAAGCATCGTCTACACTTGCTCCTCCACCTACTTCACCAACAGTAAACATATCATAATTTGAGAACACTTCTTGATTTAACTCTTTTAAGTAATCATGAACCTTTGGAAGATTTGAAAATTTTGACCAATCTGGTTTATATCGGCCATCACTTTCTAATGTTGAATCAGTAAACGTTAAATCGCGATCAAGATGCGCTACCGCATCAACGCGGAATCCATCAATTCCTAATTCAAGCCACCATTTCACCATTTTATATAAATCTTTACGCATTTTTTCGTTTTCCCAGTTTAAATCAGGCATTTTTCTTGAAAAAATATGCATATAATATTCATTTGTCGCCTCATCTTTTTCCCAGCAAGACGGTGTGAAAAATGAAGCCCAGTTCGTTGGCTCTGTTTCATTTCCAAATTCATCGACTTTTCCTTTTTGCCAAATATAGTAGTCACGATAAGGACTATCAACAGATTTTCTTGCCTCTACAAACCATGGATGTTCATCACTTGTATGATTTAATACTAAATCCATCACAATTTTAATGTCACGTTTTTTAGCTTCTTCTAATAATTGTTTAAACTCCTCGATGGTTCCAAATTCTTGGGCAATTTGATAATAATCTGAGACATCATATCCATTATCATCCATCGGTGACTGATAAACTGGACATAACCAAATAATATTAATTCCTAAATAGGCCAAATAATCTAGCTTACTAATAATCCCTTTTAAATCACCAATTCCATCTCCATTGCTATCACAAAAGCTTTTTGGATAGATTTGATATCCTACGCCTTCTTTCCACCATTTACGTTCTGCTCCTGTCATTAACTTCATCCCCTCTTAGCTTTTGTTAGTTACAGCACCATTTTATCATATGTCTGAAACGCTATCTAATCATTCCTAACTGTAATCGTTTCCATGTTATCACTTTATTGGTATAATATCCTGTTTTTTTATTTAAGGTAAAAACGACGTCATCACTGTTATAAACTAATCATTCATTACATGATAAAAGAAATTAATATTTAATCCTATAAATAAGGTTAAACTTGCTGTTAGGTAATGCCTAATTACTATTTGGATTTTCTCTCTTACAATAACTTGATTCGTCTCTTTAAATAAATCAGACGTTTTACTAAATCACATAATTCATCTCACCAATAAGACATTCGTCTCATTTCGAAAATTAAATCATAAATTTTCATGTCATTGCTAGGCTTATTTTCAATTTTCTTATCTTAATTCTCATTACTGAATGATAAGTGTTAACTGAGCTCATTGGTACATCCCCATTCAATATTTAGTTCAATAGGACGCATATGCTATAAAACATTATCCATTACTATAAAATTCACGACTTTTACAAGATATCCATATTCTTTTGAATTTTATACCATTAAAAGCCAATTCGATGCTAATTTTCAACATTTTTTATGTTTTTTTTATGTTCTTTGTTAAAAAAAACACAAAAAGGACTTACTTTATTGTTCCTTTATTGCTAGAATATAGCTTGTCTTTGAGATACAAAATTAACCGTAGGGGGTATAAACACATGTTAAAAGGTAAACTTTTAATCGCGTTAGCTTCGGCTGTCTTATTCTTAGGGGCTTGCTCAAATGAGACACCACAAGAACAAGAACAACCACAAACAACTCAATCAGAATCTCCTTCAGAGACAACTGAAGGATACACAGGAGCATTAACTTACGAACGTTTATATGATCCAACTGGAGCAAAAACTGATGTTGTTTCAATCGTCATGGAATTTGAAAACGGAAAACCTACATCAGTTGATATTGACGTATTAATGGATGGGCAATCTAAAAAAGAATTAGCTGCTAGTGGTGAATACGTAATGAGCACAGAAGAAGGTGCATTACAATGGGATGCACAAATCGTAGAATTAGAAAAAGCTTTAGCAGATAATAACTTTGACACAACAAAAATCAACATCACTGATGATGCTGGACATACAGATTCAGTAACAGGAGTATCAATTAAAGTTGGAACTTATGTACAATTAGTACAAGAATTGATCGATGCTGTTGCACAAGGTAATACTGACTTTGAATTCTCTGGTGTGAAAACAACAGAAATCGAAGGTGAAAAAGGAACTAATATCATCGAAATCGTTTATGATAATGGAAAAGCTGTTAACTTAAACATCGATATGATTCAAGAAGACGGATCTTCTAAACGTGCCGCTTCTGAAGAAGGAACTTATGACATGGGTGGAGAATTAGCTTGGCATGAGCAAATGGACTTATTAGAAGACTTCATCGTTGCAAACAACTTTGATTTATCAAAAGTAAACTTAACTGATGAAGATGGACACACTGATGCAGTTTCTGGTGTATCAATTAAAGTTGGTTCTTACTTACCATTAATCGAACAAGCTTTAGAAAATAAATAATTTCTGATTTAAGAATAGATTGAAAAAAAGGTGTAGAATGCTGATTCTACACCTTTTTTGTCATTGTTTTAATCAATTAAAATCAGAAGTCATTTCCAAACGTGTTGTTTCTACCGCAACATTTGCAGCAATTTTGACGACGACAAGCGCACCATCCGCGACGATAACCTTCACGTAACCCTTGTTGATAAGCACGGCGAGCACAACAACAGCAATTTTGACCCCATTGACAGTTACTAGATCCTTGATTACTGTATTCTTGATTAGCAGATTGAGAAGAGGTTGTTGATGAAGACGTATAACTTCCCATCCATTCATCAGAAGCGTTATACATCGATGCTGTATTTGTACTCGCTTGTGAAGCAGCCATTCCCCTATTACCAGATAATTGATAAACAGACCCTGTTGCTAATACATTTCCGGTTGCTAATACTTCTTTATCTGTCATGATTGGACGTTCATGAGGTTTTAGAGGCGGTTTTTTACCTCTTCCTCGTTCTTTCTCATCTTCTTTTTTATCTCGCTGTTTTTTACAACGTTCTTTTCTGTCAGAGTCTTTATGACGTGCCTCTTTAGCATCATATTTTCTTTCATCATCGTCTTCTTCAGCATATTCCCAGTCGTTGTTTTGTTCAAAACTAAAACTTTCATCACAATCAAGATATTTAGTTGTAATATTATAATTATTATACATTTCGTTGTCCCCTTTGTTCGTTGTAATTTCAACTACAGTATAACTGTAAGCGGGTAATAATAACATGTATAGAAAAAAAGAGACCTCACCTGTAGACTGAAAGTACAGATGAGGTCTCTTT
>OLVP01000174.1_pt1 | contig 56723 bp, 46 predicted proteins | sample 1673281 | NCBI WGS metagenome assembly OLVP01 (sample SAMEA3178940, study PRJEB25190) | human gut metagenome | biome: human gut; feature: human-associated habitat; material: faeces | place: Austria | collected 2013
CCGCAGCGACTAAAGTCACAAATATAGGATATCGTATCTCTTCTCGGGCGTCTGTCCCTTAATGAATTAAATAGCAACAACCCTATTTTGGTGTTTTATGTAGACTGGGATATGTTTTTTGTGTAAAACCCGGATGACAGGATAGACAATGAAAAGTTCTCCTTCAACGTAAACAGCATCTGGTTTATATTTTAAAATGCCTTTCACATAGTCTTTAATATAAGATGCAAACTCCTCTTTTTCCATAGAAATCTCACCCAAGTTTCTGTCAAATGTAAGTGCGGGCATTTTCGGTAAGTCACAATGGATAATTGCTGCATTTTCCATATGAGGGATTTCTTTAAGGATTTCATCCATTTTGGAAGAACCTCCCAAATTTATAATGCAAGAAGTTTCTGTAAAGTTTTCAAGGCTTATTTTGCAGGCAGAAATTGCATCGTTTACATCATCGATGGTCATGATAAAACCGCCTTTGTGGCAGAAGTTTGCGCTGGTTAAGCCAGTTGCCTGTTTTAATTCGTCTCTCTCTAAACCAAGCCAGTTTTCAGGGAAGCTGCATTTGTAATTGAGAGAATGTTCTTTTTTTAATGGCTGGATGCAATAGCCTCCGCGGTTTGAGGGGAAAATAATAAAGGCAATATCTGTTTCGCGTAATTGTTTCTGGCATGGGACGAATTCAGGGAGAACGAGAATTTTTGCTTCGATTTCAGATTTTTCCCCAGACAAAACAGAAGAATTATGTGCGGCTAAAATTTCTTCTACACGTTTCTCGGCACGTTCATTTCCTTTATATTTTTCGAACATATTTACAAGAATCATTCCAGCTGTCTGTACCGCTCTGGAAAATGCTTCATTTTCTCCATTTTCCACATCCCAGGAAGGATTAAAATTGCCAATTAAAGTGGCAAGTTCATTTTTCTCGCCGGTATTGTCGTTAATATCAAGTGGCTGGATAAATGACTCATCGAACTTTGCGGCAAGTTCTTCGCCAAGAATTTCTGCACCAAGTTCTTCCCATAAAAGACCAAATGCAGCATAAGGAACACCATTTTCACGGATACGGCTGTCGCGCTGGTGATGGTCGTATTTTCCCCTGCCAATATCAAAAACGATTCCATCAAAATCTTTTGGAACTTTATTTCCTCGGGTAATTGTGATTGCAGGATTTAAATATAACAACAGTGCATAGGAGAAAACATCGTCTGCATGAAATTTTCCACTATGTGTAAAAGCTTTTGCATTTTTCTTTTTAATTTGTTCTAATAGAGTATTCATAAAATTCACCTCAGAATTTTTATTTCAGTCGAGAAGCTGCTCAATCTTCAGTATCAGTATAATAGTATAGCATAAAGTTATAGCAGAATTATACAAAAAAATACAAAATATATCCCCCTGGGGAGCTTGTGAGAAAAAATAGAAAGGTATATCCTAGGTTTAAAACATAAAAGCTTTATAGGAGGAAAGAAAGATGCATATACCTGAAAATTATTTGAGTCCTTCGACCTGTGCGGTAATGGCCGCAGCAATGGTTCCGGTATGGACATACTCTGTTAAGAAAGTAAAAGAAGAAATTCCGAAGGTGAAGATGCCATTGCTTGGAATTGGAGCAGCGTTTTCTTTTCTTGGAATGATGTTCAATATCCCGCTTCCGGGAGGTACGACAGGACATGCAGTAGGAGGAACATTGATTGCGATTCTTACGGGAAGTCCATCGGCAGGCTGTATTGCCGTTACGATCGCACTGCTTATCCAGGCATTGTTGTTTGGTGATGGCGGTATTCTCGCTTTTGGAGCGAACTGTTTTAATATGGCTTTCATATTGCCATTTCTCGGATTTGCGATTTACAAGCTTATCTGGGAAAAAACAGGAAAAAGAAAGTTAGCAGCAGGAATTGGTTCCTACATCGGCATTAATGCAGCAGCATTTTGTGCAGCGATTGAGTTTGGAATTCAGCCATTGCTGTTTACTGATGCAGCAGGAAAGGCACTCTATTGTCCATATCCGCTTACTATTTCTATTCCGGCAATGATGATTGGACATCTTACATTATTTGGAATTGCAGAAATAGTTCTTACTACAGCAATCCTTGCATTTGTGGAAAAGATATCACCGGAAACATTAGAGGAAAAACCAGCACAGTCCGCATTTAAGCCATTATATATTCTTATGGCAGTTTTGATTATATTCACACCATTAGGTCTTCTGGCAAGTGGAACCGCCTGGGGAGAATGGGGCGTTGAAGAGATGGCATCCCTTGTAAGTAATGGAAAAGCACTTGGATATACACCGGCAGGAATGGAAAAGGGCTTTAGCCTTGCTTCACTTTTCCCGGATTACTCTATGGCAGGAATGCCGGAATGGATAGGATATATTTTATCTGCAGTTGTTGGCGTAGCGATTATTGTTATCTTCTTTAAACTTTTAGCTGGAAGTAAAAAAGATAAAATAGATTTTTCAAAAGGGCAGTCAGTGTAATGCAAAATCAGGAAAAAAATAATAGTTTTCTTCCATCATGGATGTGTGAAACGGAGCAATATGTTCCGAGTATTGATAAAGATGGATTTATTACAAAAAGTACGCAGGCAGTTCTTGGTGTACTGTCAAAATTAAAATGGAAAGAAGGGAAGGACGGGTGCCTAAGCGCCAGTCCTTCTTTAAAACTATGTTATACATTCCTATATATTTTACTTACTGCCTGTTCAAAAAACTATGTATTTTCATTAATTATGGCAGGCGGAACTATTCTTGCACTTGCAACTTATCCGGCAGAAACAATGAAACAGATACTTTCGGGGACATTTGGAGCAGTACTTTTTTCTGCACTAATACTTTTACCGGCAGTGTTTATAGGAAATCCGCAGATTTTGCTTATTATCACAACCAAAGTGTTTGTATCCGTTACGCTTATAGGTATTCTGTCAGCGGGAACATCCTGGAATAAATTAACAGCAAGCCTCCACTCATTTCATATACCGGATATCTTTATTTTTACATTGGATATTACATTAAAATATATTGCCGTACTCGGAGAAATCTGCATGGAAATCCTTACGTCACTTCGCTTACGATCTGTAGGACAAAACAGGAAAAAAGCACAGTCCTTTTCTGGGATATTGGGGATTTCCTTTTTAAAATCAAGAGAAATGGCAGAGGAAATGTATGCAGCGATGTGCTGCCGTGGATTTGTCGGAGAATATAAAACACAAAAAACATCTACCTTTCGAAAACAGGATATCTTGAGTCTTCTTTTGATGATAGGAGTAACAGGAATATTCATTTATTTCGAGGGTCTGTGGAAATAACACGAAGCAATCAATCTAGTATCAAAGAGGGTAAAAGACCTTTTAATCCTAACATATAGCAATTTTCTATGAGAAGAGAATAAAAAGTAAAATCAAGAATAACAAAAGTAAAATCAAGAATAACAAAAATAAAAGGAAGATTCAAAATGATAGAATTAAAAAATGTATGTTATGCATATGGGAATGAAATTGCATTACGATACATTAATTTAAATATTCAAAAAGGTGAATCTGTAATAATACAGGGACCAAATGGATGTGGTAAATCTACATTGATAAAAATATTGAACGGAATCATATTTCCGATGGAAGGCAGTTATACCTATGAAGATCACGAAATAACAGAAAAAGCATTAAAAGATTCTCGCTTTGCCAAATGGTTTCATCAGCAGATGGGTTATGTTTTTCAAAATGCAGATACACAGCTTTTTTGTGGAAGCGTAGAAGAAGAAATCGCATTTGGCCCGATCCAGATGGGACTTTCCGAAGAAAAAGTCAAACAAAGAACAGAGGATTGCCTTCGTTTATTTGGAATCGAAAAACTAAGAGAACGCCCACCGTATCATTTAAGCGGTGGAGAAAAGCGGAAAGTATCATTAGCCTGTATCCTGTCCATGAATCCGGAGGTACTCATCCTTGATGAACCACTTGCAGGACTTGACGAAAATACACAAGAAATGCTGATAGACTTTCTGAAAAAATTTCATGCGGCGGGAAAGACACTCATCATTATTACGCATAATAATCAGCTTGCGAAAAAATTGGGAACTCGATTCATAAAAATGAACGAAGATCATGAACTTGCTATTTAATTCAAACAAAATTCAACCAAAGACAGCCCGAGAAGAGAATGGATATCCATTCTCTTCTCGGGCGTCTGTCTCTTAATGAATTAAATAGTAATAGTAAACGATTTTCCGATTTGTTTATAGTCGGAAATGGTAATTTCCTGAGCGGTATCGGTATGTTCACTATCGACTTTAATTGCAGTAGATTCGGTTTTATCAGAGGCTGTATCTTTGGTAGCTTTTTTTGTAGATTCTGATTTTGATACAGAAAAAGTCTGTGTATTTCCACTGCCAATTATTTTGGCAGAGTCGGCTTCCTCTGTGGCATTTGATTCATTCGAGCTGCTATTAGAGGAAAGGTTAGAGTAATCAGCACAATATGGAGTTAAAGTAAGGCTGGTGGCTTTAGGGGAGATAGATCCTACTGATTTATCTACTCTGAAAGTGCCGCTTGTTCCGTCTGATTCATCAAGGAAAAACTCTACAGGGTTACCGAGATTGTCTTTTCCTTTTAAGAGGATATCTTCAGAAAGTCCGGCATTGTCTGGGGAGATAGTAAATATTATTTTCTGATCGATTATATTGCTTCTATAATTTTTCAGAGTTATTTTTGTTTTATCTGGCAGAGTAAAGGATTGATTTAAAGCTACATTTTTTGTTTTAGCATTTAATTCTTTGCCGGAAGCTGCAAATTTTAATTTTCCAATAGTAGTATTTGATTTATCTAATGTGTAAAAATTAATCGTAAAATTAGATTTGTCAGATAGAACGGAAGAATCATTTAATTGTATTTCGCTTTCGGAGATAGAGGTCAGTTTGTCTATAGGAGTAGAGTTGCTTCCGATGCTGTTTACAATATTTTGTCCACCGATAGTAACGTCTGTATCAATTGGAAGTTCAGTAATGCGTTTAATATTTAAATTTTTTAATGTGGTATTGTCTTTTATTTTTGTTTTATAGGAAATGATGAGGCTGTGTCCGTCAAGAATTACTTCATTTAATGTAACAGTAATCCCGTTTTTAGATATAGATTTACCAACCACAGTACTATAAGGACTAAGGTCTTCCTCAACACCTAAAAGTGTGGATAAACTCTCCATAATCTGCCGTGATTGTGCGTATACGTTCTGTCTTACCGGGGCACTGCTTCCGCCGAGAATGAGGACAAAAGCGGCTGCAGCAGCAACGTATTTTTTCCATGTATGCTTTTTGAGGGATGCTTTTTTCTTTGAAGTAAAGGACTGCTTCCAGTTTTTTAAATCAGTACTGGTAATATCGATATTTTCAAAAGTGTCTATCTGATTATCAATATCATTTAATAAATCATAAAGATCATTTTTCATAAAAACTCCTTTCAGTTGTCATGAAAACACATTTTTTGTGGTAGATAATTGACAACGGGTATACTAGTAATATTCATTGATTTTGTTACTATGATTCGTTTCATAAGCTGAGTGATTTTTGTGTACATTAAGTAATATTCATTGATTTCGTTTTGGGAAAAAGGGCGCGCAGTTTCTTTTTGCTGCGAAAAAGTCGATTGTAGAGTACCGGCTTTTTTGTATTCATTTCCTTCGATATTTCGTCAAATGGTTTTTCTTCCACATATAGTTTGATAAAAAGTTCTCTGTCCTGTGGTTTCAAACAGGATAACATTTGTTTAGTTTCTTCAGAAAATTCCTCATCAAACTGCGTCTGTAATTCAATAGCATCGTCAATACCCTTTGTATGCGGTGAATTTTCCCAACTTGTCTCTAAAAGAAAGTGTGCATATTTTCTTTTGTAATCTAAAGCCTTTAACCGAGCAATCCCGCCAATCCAGTTAGCAAAAGGATTTCGTGCGGAATCATAAGAGTCGATATGTTCCCATACAGCGAAGAAAACATCATTAATACATTCTTCTTCATATTGAGAAAGGACATTTAGATAACGATGTGTAACAGACTTTACAAGTCCGCCATAATGAACCATCACATATTCTAAAGCTTTCTCATTTCTGTGGGATAACTCCTCCACGAAATTTGATTCATTTATTTTCATAGGCTGCTCCTTTATGTACATTCGAATGTAAAAAATATATATGATTATATCGGTTACACTATATATTCGCAAATGAAGGGGAGAATCTCTCATTTTTTTGAAAATTTTTTGGATTTTTTGAAAAGGCAGACGCTCCCAAAGAGAGAAGCCATCCTATATCTGTGACTTTAGTCGCGGCGGTTTGAATGTTCGCTTGGATGCTCGTATCCAAACCTTGCTCCGAGGCCACAGATATAGGGTGGCTTCTCTCTTTGGGAGCTGACTTTGGTAACAAAAATAAAAAAGTGAATATTGGAAAAGGGAGAGATTGGGGGTGGATTTTGGGAGAGGGGACAGAAGAGGCTTATTTCCGTCTCCCGAACTGCAGAGAAAGATTTATTTCCTTTGAATGTTACCCTAAAACCTGTTAAGATGGGGGTATAAATTTCGAAAGAGGAAAAACAATAAATGGATTATATTGATATTTTTATAAAGAACGACTATATAAATTTAAAACAAATCGCAGAAAGCGGCCAATGCTTCCGCTGGAAGAAGATGTGTCCGGGAAGATATTTTGTCATTTCTGATGGGAGGGCAGCGTGTTTTTTTCAGGAAAAGACGGGAATTCGTATTTTATGCAGGAGTAAGGATGAGGAATATTTTAGAAGATATCTGGATTTAGATACGGATTACGGAAAGGTGATAGAGCAGATTGATGAGAAAGATGATTTTCTTATCGGTGCGGCGCAGATGGGAAGGGGGATTCGTATTCTTCGCCAGAATCTGTGGGAAATGATTATTAGTTTTATTATCAGTCAGAGAAATAATATTCCACGTATTATGAAGAGTATTGACGCTTTGTGTGAAAAGCTTGGAGAGCAGATTGTTTTTGATTATGAAGGCGAACATCTTGTGGGATATACCTTTCCTTCTCCAGAAGTAATTGTTGGAGCGGATTTGTCAGAGTTTAAGTTTGGATACAGGGAGAAGTATATAAGGCAGACTGCGGAGGATATTTTAGAGGGAAAGTTTGATTTAGAAGAGGTAAAATATGCTGTGGATGAAGGAAAAACTCCAGAGCAGGTAAAGGAGATGTTAAAGCAGTTAAAAGGTGTGGGAGAAAAGGTCGCATCCTGTATTCAGCTTTTTGGTCTTCATCAGTTAGAACTATTTCCGATTGATACATGGATTGCAAAGGTGGAAAAAATGTATTATAACGGGCATTTTCCAGTAGAAAAGTATAAGGACACGGCAGGAATCATGCAGCAGTATCTCTTTTTCAGAGTGCGTGAAGATGCGGATAAGAGAGCAGTTCTTGAGATGAAAAGAGAGGTGAATGAGAAGGCTGCTTCAAAAACTTCATTTAAAGAAGAAATGACAGAAAAAATAGATAAGCAAACAAAGAGAAAAAATGAAATTTCTCCAGAAAATAACAGTTTAGAAGAAAATAGATTAGAAAAAAGTAGATTTAAAAAAGGTAAATCAGAAGAAGCTAGATCCGAGGCTAATAGATATAATCTTTCTGGTAAAATGCTATATGTATCTGATTTAGATGGTACATTATTAAACAGTGATGCCCTGTTGAATGAAGATGTGCCAGAACGACTGAACCGCTTGATTGATAAAGGACTTTGTTTTACTGTTGCGACAGCAAGAACTTATGCGACAGTGAATTCCATTGTGAAGGATGTGCATTTGACATATCCGATGATTTTGATGAATGGAGTCATGCTCTATGATCCGGTAAGTAAGAGCTGTATTAATGCGGAGATTATTGAAAGAGATTCTGTGGAATATATTTTAAAAGGAAGAAAGAAGTTTGGAGTGACAGGGTTTGCCTATGCGCTTTCGCCAGAAATTTCGGAAGTAACTTTAGAATCAGAGATAGCTTTAAATTTAGAAAAGAATTTGAAATCAGGTGTAGCTTCAAACCTGAAGAAAAATTCAAATACAGGAGAAGAGAACCAAATTCAGAAATCTGGGCGCAAAATGGCCACCTATTACGAGAAAATCGCGACAGAACACATGGAAAAATTTTATGTAGAGCGGAGAGATGTGTATCATAAGCCATTTAGTAAGGTAGAAAAATTAGAAGATATTTTAGAAGAGGATATCATTTATTTTTCCATTTGCTATGAAGAAGAAGTTTTGCGGCCATTTTATGAATATTTGAAAAAGGATGAGAAGTTAAATCTGAATTTTTATAAGGATGTTTATGGAAATGGATTGTGGTATTTAGAGATTTCGCATAAGAATGCTTCCAAATATCATGGAGTTCAGAAGCTTCGGGCAATGCTTCAGCCGGATGCGATTACGGGAATGGGAGATAATCTAAATGATATTCCATTATTTGAAGCCTGTGACCGCTGTTGTGCAATAGGAAATGCACATAAGGAGGTAAAGGAGCGGGCAGAATATGTTCTTGATACGAATCTTAATGCTGGAGTGGTGAAATTTCTGGAAGAAGAGATGATGTCTTGAAGGCAGCAGGGTATTTTCATATTGAAGTGAGATGATAGATTTAAGAAGGTGATGGGGTTAACTCTGGCCAGCGGAAGTTATTTTATGAAATGATAGAAATTAGCAGAATAAATTGCAAGATTTACCTGAGACTATTATAGAAGAGAGTTGACAAATAGTTTTACCAATATTAAAATATAGATATGAAAACTATGTTACATGGAAATGAGAACACAAACTATATCTCAGAAGTTTCAAGCTGATATTTTGTAAATAGGGATTTCTTTTTTAGAATATATATCCTATTTTTGATATGGAATTCTCTGTGATGTAAATATATACCTAAACGTGTTGGAGGAAGAGATGAATTATAAAATTATTAGTGATGGCTGTTGTGATTTAGAAAAAGAGATCATTGAACAGTATAATTTACGTATTATACCTTTTTATATATCATTTGATGAGGAGACATATTATAAAGAGATTGAAGAAATCGGAATTCGTGAAGTATATGAGCGAATGGTAGGGAATCCAGATGTATATCCGAAGACCTCTCTTCCATCTGTACAGAATTATATTGACGTTTTTACGGAATATGTGAAAGAAGGAACACCGGTAGTCTGTATTTGTTTTACTCCATCTTTGAGTGGTTCTTACAACTGTGCATGTAATGCCAGAGAAATTGTTTGTGAGGATTATCCGGATGCCAAAATTGCGGTGATTAATTCTGAAGCAGGAACAGTAAGTCAGGGTCTTATGGTTATCGAAGCAGGAAGAATGTGTCAGAATGGAGTTCCTTATGAACAATGTGTAGATATTCTTGAGAAGATGAAAAAGACGAATAGAATCTTCTTTACAGTCGGTAACACAGATTATTTAAAACATGGCGGACGAATCGGAAAGCTTGCAGGAATCGCAAGCAGCGCCCTTTCCTTAAAGCCTCTGATTACTTTAGTAAATGGTGAGATCGAAGCTTCAGGAATCGGACGAAGCCGTAAGAAGACAGTTGCCAAAACGATTGCGTTAATGGATGACTATTTTAAAGAAACCGGAGATGCGATGGAAGACTATTCTTTCCGCGTTGGTTTTGGTTACGATATAGAGGAAGGCAAGGAATATTATAATACCGTTGCGAACCATATCTATGGAGAGAGCCATGTAGATCAGGTGGGAATCTGCCAGATTGGGGCAACCATTGCGGTACATACCGGACCATATGCGATTGGAATCGGGTGTGTTAAGAAGTATGAGAATTATTTATAATCTAAGCCAATCCTATTCAAATAATAAAAAAGACCCCACGGAATATAGCTTCGTGGGGTTTTTACTAAATAGAGTTTGAATAGTAAGAAATAATAGAATGTATAAACCAGAAGATATGGTTATTACTTCTCACATTTGCAGAGGCAACTATTATTCTACTTTCTCCGGGAGCGTCTCTCCCTGCCTGAGGCAAAATACTATTTATAAAAATACCAATTATATAAAATGTTTAAGAGAAACTTATTTTACTTTCACAGTTTTCACTTTGCTGTATGCCCCATAAGTCTTAGTCTTTCCAACCTGCTTGTAGGAGCGTACTTTTACAAAGTATTTCTTTTTAGATGTTAATTTCTTTACTACTTTGCTTGTTGTCTTGTTACTCTTTACTACAATTGTTTTCTTTCCTTTGAAAGATTTCTTTGTGGAATATGTGATTTCGTAACCGGAAGCTTTTTTATCTTTTTTCCAGGATACTTTGATTTTTTTCTTTCCATTTGCTTTTACTTTTGTAGTCTGTTTTGCAAGTTTTACTTTTGTGGCTGTTGTGTTTGGCTTCTTTGCTGTAGTAGCAGGTTTTGTAGCTGGTTTAGCAGCAGTTGTTGTATTTGGTTTAGAAGCTGTTGTACTGTCCGGTATGGATGGTGTTGGAGCTTCTGTGGATTGATATGGTTTTAATAATTCAGTAAGTTCATTGATTAAATCAGCAGCATCGGCACTGGTAGAACTTTCGTTTGCTAAGAGTTCTGCTGCCTCATTTTTATGTGCTAATAATACACTATCATCAGCACCGGCACCTTTTAATGCAGTTTCAGCCTGTTTGATAAGTTCCTGTAACTGTGCTTTTTGAGCTTCTGTTACAGGGATTGCAACGTGGATATCAGCGTAGTTATCACAAGAAATAGCAACGCTGTAAGTTCCACCCTCCGCATCAGATGGGATAGCATTTAAGTCAAGAGAAACGTTTTTTGCAATAGCTCCGGAATACAGAGTATAAGGAGTCTTCTTATGACCTGCTCCAACAGTATATGTTACAGTCAATATTCCATTTTTAACAGTAGGAAGCTGATTTAAAGTAAATGATTTCATATCGTCACTGAAAGTACCGCTGATTTCTTCAGAGTAAGCTGGTTTTATAAAGATTCCATCAGCGAAAGTATAAACATAGTTACCTTCTGGTGTTACATAAGTAATCTTGTTAATTGTTTTATTGACAAGCTTTGCAAATTCAGCCGTATTATCTGATTTTGCAATTCCCATAGTAGCTGCTTCATTGGCAACATTAAAAGATAATTTATAAGGTTGTACCCAGATATTTGAAAGATGTTCCAGACCTACTTTATATCCTTCTGTTGTTTCAAGAATGATTCCCTGAATAGTAGAATTGACAGGGAATCCCTCATCTTGTCGGGAATTTCTTAAGTATTTTGTGCTTGTTTCCACCACATCAATCTCGTATTCACCCCAGGTAGATCCTGTTGTTAATGTTGGTACGGCATCCGTTACAGTAGTGACTGTTTTGTTGTTAGAAACATAAGAACCGTTGTTCTGAAGTGTTTTATACTGAGAAGGAACCTGTGTAGGATTTTCATTTAATGTAATATCAGAAGCTTCCTCATATGCTTTGCTTAATTCTTTGTTTGCATCTTTTAAAATAATAGATTCAACATAAAGGTCAGAATCAACAGCAATATTTACATTCGCAACACCTTTTACATGATATCCACCTGCAGCTTCTGCACTTTCCTTCTTATAATCTGTCCAGGCATTAGATAAAACAGAATACTTAGAAGTGCTGGCAGTAGTAACGACATCAAAGCTGTCCGTACTGCTTACATCACCAGAATAAAATTCTTTGTAAGTTAAATTAGATGTTCCATATATCGTTCCGGAAAGACCTGTGCCGTTAGTTAATTTATAATATAATCCACTGTTTCCAATCTGAGTATAGCCTTCTAAAGCTTCTGCAGAATATGTGTAAGTGCTGCCTGCGATAGAAACAGATTTTGTTCCTTCTGCTGCAAATGCAGGAACAGAAAGCTGGCTGACAGACATAAATACTGCCATAGAAGCTGCCAGAGCCTTAGTTAATAATTTTTGTTTTCTCATTAAATTTGTAGTCTCCCTTCTTCTCTTGTATACTTTTAGAACCTGATTATGAAATCAAACATAAAAAATTCCAAAAGGACATATTTGATAAGAAAATAAATATATAAAAATCTGTGCACTGATTTTTAAGGCAAAAAATTAGAGAACTCTCCCTAGCGCGCATACGGAGTGCGTTAGTGGAGGGTCCCCTACCAGGTTTTCATGCATGAATATCTAATAAAAAGATATTAAGCACCGAAAATTCAATTCAAATCTTGTAAGTCTGAGATAGAAAATCTATTCTGCAATTAGATAGTACTATATAAAATTAGTTGTGTCAAACAAAAAATGTCAAATGAAAAAAGTTCTCAAAAAAGGGAATGATTAAATACTAATTTGAGGAAGAATAAGGGGATTGTCCAGAAGTCTATGGCTTTCCAGGAAATCAAATTCCAAGAAACTGACATTTATATAAGGAGTTCTATTTCTTTTGCCGGTATCCCTTGCTATTTTCTTATGGCGAAATAGTTCTTTGATTAAAAGTCAGAATCTTCTGGAGAATCCCCTTCTCTTTCCAATATAAATCACTAATTTGCTATTTGTTATCAAAACCAGACAGCCACTGAAATAAAATTTTATGCTGAATTATAAGAAGACTAGCTACAATTCAGCACAATATCTTCTATATAAAGCGGCCTCTGTGTCCTCAGCAAATTAGTATTTTGTCTTCACAGTTTTTGTTGCAGACCATTTTGATGTAGCTGACTGATATCCGGCTTTTGTATATACGGCGCGGATGCGGATTTTATATCTTGTTTTCTTTTTCAGTTTCTTAAGCTGAGCAGATGTGATCTTAGCCTTGGAAACTTTAATTGTTTTTGTATCTTTTTTGTTACCGAATCCTTTTGTTGTGTACTGGATTTCATAACCGGTAGCCTTCTTAACTTTTTTCCATGTAACTTTTGCTTTGTTCTTTGTTGTTTTTCCAACTTTAAGAACAGGTTTGGAAAGTTTTACGTTTGATTTCTTTAATGCTGGTTTAGTAGCAGGTTTTTTAGTTGTTGTTGTGTCTGGGTTAGAAGGCGTTGCAGGTTTAGAAGGAGTAACAGCTTTTTCTTTTAAGCCTGAAAGAGCTTCTGTAAGTTTTGTGTTTGCAGCATCAACAATTGCCTGTGTGTTAGCGGATTTTGCTTCTTTTGCTTCTGTTAAAGCAGTCTGAAGTGCTTTCCAGGTTTCAGCAGTATATTTGCTGCTATCAAGTTCTTCTGCTTTTTTGATGGAAGCTTCAAGGATAGAAGTATTCAGCTGTACAGTTCCAGATACAGATGGGTAACCGGTTGATGTAAGCTCTATTGTGTAAGAAGCAGATTTGTCTGCAAATACAGGTGTGGAAGAACCATCTTTACCTTTAATTGCTGCATTGAAGTTAATGTTTCCGTCTGCATCAAATAAATCAGTAGCTTTAATTCCGCCTTTTCCTGTTTTTTCTACCCCATTAATTTTAATAGATGTAATATTATTTACATATTTTTTAAAGTTGACACCGGCAGGAAGAGTAACCTGATTATTTTTATTAATGGAGATATCTCCAGTCTTGTAGCCAGATTCTAATGTGAAGGAGGCTACAATATCAGAGTAAGTATCATCTGTAAATACCATAGAATAGGAACCCACACCAGTATTATCTGTAGCTTTTATCGTCAGAGTATTGTTTGCGTATGTATAATCTGTACCTTCTGTCAGGACAGTTTTTCCCATACTTACGCTGCTTAAAGTATAATTAGAACCAGAAGGAACAGCAGCAGTATCAACAGAAACGGTTGCACCATCTTTAAAGTTATCATTAGCGGTAGCTTTAATGCTGTCAGAACCAGCTAAAGTTTTACATTTTAAGTTAGTATTAATAACAATATCAGCACCGTTTTTTACAAGATAAGTAACTTTTTTAATTGTTTTACCTTGTAAAGCTTCATGACGATTATAATCAATTGTGTTTCCATGCTTTTCTTTAAATCCATCTGTTACGGCAAAGGAGAATTTGCCTCCAATCCAGATGTTTTCCAGATGCTCCATACCGTATTTCTTGCCATCTTCGTCTTCAGCGATGATACCAAGTAAGGAATCTTTAGCACTTAAATTAGAAAGAGGGCTGTTTTCAGAAGTTACAGGATCTACTTCATATTGTCCGTAGGAAGACTGTGTTTTGATAGTAAGTGTATCAGAAGTATCTTCGGTAACCTCAGATTTCATAGCTGTCAAAGTACCATCACCATTTAAGATTTTATATTCAGATGGTGCATTATCAGATAATTTCATAGAACCAATAATTTCCAATAATTTGTTGCTGCATTCTTTGTTTTCGGAAATAGCCTTTTTCGCATTTTCATATAATGAAGTTGGAACAGCGATATTTACGTCTTTCATACCGATAATAGAGCCACCCTGTCCGTTTGCATTATCTTCTGAATACGTACTGGAGAAGAAAGATTTATATTTATTAGTTGTTGCACTACTTACTGCATCATACATACCACTTTCACGATAAGAAGCGGCTTTATCAGAAGTGAGGTCTAAAGTAGTATCCTCTTTTACGTCATTTAATTCTCCGTAATAGAAGTCTGCATAAGAAAGATTCGCTGTTCCGTATTCATATTTATCAAGAGCATTTTTAGCGGCTGTAAGATGTTCAACTGCTTCATTGATTTCTGCCTGAGTAGGAGTCTCTTTTGCTAAAATGTCTTTTGCTTCATTTAATTCTGTTTCGAAGCTATTCCAGCTTTTTTCTGTATAATCTGATTTCTTTAAGTCTTCCACAGAAGAAACAAGTTTGTTTAACTCAGTTGTATCGCCAGCATTTGTGTCAGGTTTTACAATGTTTGCATCAGTAGCTTCAAAGTTATATGTAGAATCATCGTATCCAAGAGCATAAATAGTTAAGCTCCAGTAGCCAGTTCCGTCATATCCTTTTGGAAGCTGGCAGCGAATAGAATTTGTAAGACCTAACTGGATTCCCATACTTTTATGCATCCAGTTATCAGCAGCAAACTTTGTTCCGTAAGTGGCAAGTGCCTTAGAACGTGTGCTGTCATTTCCATAGTAGGTCCATTTTACAGCCTGCATATTAGCACCAAGATCGCCGTAATCTTTTGTGAAATCTACACGAAGAAATTCACCGTAGCTACCGCTTGCATCCTTTACAGTTGCTCCCATATTGTTTAAATCAGCAGTTTTAAGAGTCTTATCTTTAATACCAGAAGAAGAGCCGTTACTTCTTTGGGTAAATGTGAAGGAACCATCACTCTGCTTTTCGGCAGTCTTTAGGCCATTGGTATCCTTATCAACAGATGCAGTAACATTATAATCCTGCAGATTCTTTTCTCCATAGCCACCAATTAAGGTACCGTTATTTTCTACAACGGAATACTTTTCTTTAAAGCTGGCATAGTCAGAAGATTTTACTTTGACAGGAACATATTTTAATCCAAGAACATCATATTCTGTCATAGTCTGTGTAGTGCCATCGGTTAAGGTGAGAGTACCTCTGTTCCATCCGGCACTGGTACCATCTGTAAAGTAGACAGTTTTTCCATTACTGCTCCAATGGGAAACACTATATTCTCCTTCAGCAGTTTTAATAACTGCAGTACACTGATAACTTCCGCGGTGAAGTCCGTGATTAGTGGTAGCTCTTGTTACTGCATCAAAGGCACCTTTATCTTTTTCATCGTGTGAATCAGCTGTATCAGAAGACGTGGTATCACCTGCTGCCATAACTCCTTCAGCCTTCCAATATTCAGCCCATGTCAGGCCTGCATAGCAGTAAACGTAGTCATCACTATTTTCTGCTGTCTGTGTCTGTACTGTAGATACACTTGCTGCTTTTACAACTGCTGGAGTAATACTGGAAAATACAGTAGTACAAGTCATTGCAAGAGCAAGAGTACCTGCTACAAGTAATTTGTTTCTCATAAGTTCCTCCTTATATTATAATTGGTATTTAAGTTAGCTTATTCTAACGAAAAATATAATAATATACTATTATTAGCTGTGTCAAACTGTATATATATTAATGAAAAAAGTTCTCATTTTCTTATAAAAAAATTGCATTGTCAGAATATTTTCTATATAATGTATGAAGTTAGAAAGAACTAATGAAAGTAAGTTTCAAGATAATGGAGGATTGTTGTGATAAATTTTAGAAAAAAAGCAGTTGCGATGTTACTGGCCACTGTGTTCACTGCAGGAATGCTTTCCGGATGTGGAACATCAGTAGATACAGAGAAAAGTAAGAATGATAGTAGAAAGGCTGTGGAGCAGACAACACAGGCAGAAGCGGATACAAATAGTAAGACTCAAAATGAAGAGGACAAATCAGAATCAAGAGATATTTTTGCGATGGATACGTATATGACTTTAACGGCTTACGGAAAGAATGCTAAGAAAGCGTTGGACGAGGCGGTTGATGAGATTAACAATATTGAACAGCTTGTTTCTACGGGGATTGACAGCAGTGAAGTTTCGCAGATTAATAAGAATGGAAAAGGTTCGGTATCAGAAACAACAGGATATCTGATTAAGCGCTCAAAAGAGATTTATGACAGCACGAATGGAGTGTTTGACATTACGATTTACCCGATTATGCAGGCGTGGGGGTTCCCGACGGAGAACTATCGTGTTCCCGGAAAGAAAGAGCTGAAGAAGTTAAGGGGACTGATGGGAGCAGATCACGTTTTATATGATGAGAAAAAACAGGAGGTCACTTTAAATAAGGAAGGAATGAAGATTGACCTTGGTGGAATTGCGAAAGGATATACTTCTTCAAAAGTAATGGATATTTTTAAAGAAAATGGGATTTCTAGTGCAGTGATCAGTCTTGGCGGTAATGTGCAGACACTAAACGGAAAGCCAGATGGTTCTGACTGGAGAGTGGCAGTTGAGAATCCGGCAGATACGGGAAGTTATATTGGAGTGCTTTCTATAAAGGATAAGGCAGTGATTACTTCTGGGGGATATGAGCGTTATTTTAAGCAGGATGGAAAAACATATCATCATATTATTGATCCGGCTAATGGATATCCGGCAAATAATGGTCTGACTTCTGTTACGATCGTATCAGATGACGGAACACTTGCAGACGGTTTGTCCACATCATTATTCATTATGGGACCGGAAAAAGCACAGAAATACTGGAAAGAACACAGTGATGAGTTTGACACGATTCTTGTAAAAGATGACGGAAGCATTCTAGTTTCAGAGGGACTCGCAGAGTATTTTACCAGTGAGTCTGATTTTACGATAATAAAAAAATAATGATACAAAAAATTTCTCATAAAATCAAGTACAAAAAGATTTCGAGAATATAAGAATGCAAGAGTACAGGAATACAAGAATACATTCAAAAAGAAAGGGAGATATGATGAGGGAAAAGTGGAAAAAATATGTTGAAAAATTTAAAAGTCTTGGTGATAAGGTTTCAGGTGTGAAAGGAATTACAGCGGTAATTCCGGCGGTTTGCCTGGCGGTTCTTATGGTGACAGTACTTACCGGATACAAAACCCCACAGGCAAAAAAGTATGAAGCTTCAGAGACAGAAGACATCAGTCAGATTAAGGAAGCGCTTGCGAAGGAAAGTACAGCAGCAATGGCAGAAACAACGAAAAAGAATACAACAAAGAAGGGAAAGAAGGGGGCTATTGATGTAAAAGATGGAACGTATAAAGGTTCTGCAAACGGATATGGCGGAAAAGTTACAGTAAATGTTACTGTAAGTAAAAAGACAATGACGGCGATTGATATTGTCAGTGCTCCAGGTGAGACGGATTCTTTCTTTCAGCGTGCAAAAGGGGTTATTGATGAGATGCTTACGGCACAGAGTACAGATGTAGATGTCGTGTCTGGAGCAACATACAGTTCAAATGGAATTATCGGTGCGGTGAAAAATGCACTTTTTGGAACGGAGTCTAATAATGCGACAGCAGCGAACGCAGGTAATGCAGCTGGTTCGGCTCCGAGTGTTTCTAAAGTGAGTGAGTCTGGAACATGGAAAGATGGAACTTACACTGGCTCCGGTAAAGGATTTGGTGGAACTATTTCTGTAAAAGTAACAGTAAAAGATGGAAAAATCAGCGCGATTGATGTAACAAGCGCATCAGGAGAAACTGCTTCCTATTTTAGTAAGGCAAAAGGAATTATCCCAAAGATGATCAGCGGACAGACTACAAATGTGGATGCGGCATCTGGAGCAACCTATAGTTCCAATGGAATTATTACCGCAGTAAGAAATGCTCTTTCAAAGGCGGAAACAGGAAAAAGCAGTACGAAAAAGAAAAAGAAGAAAAACAAAAAAAATAAGAAAAAAAACAGTGGTTCTAACAGCAATAATAACAATAATAATATTGCAGCACCGGCAGAAGGGTATGAAGATGGCACTTATACTGGAAGTGCGGCCTGTTCGGGAGAGCAGTTTAAGGAATATAGTGTAACGGCAAATGTAACGATTAAAAATGGAAAGATTTCTGCGGTGGAGATTTCTTCTACAGCAAAAGGAACCAACCTGAAACAGTTTATGAGCAGAGATGAGATTAAGAATCTTCCATCACTTATTGTCTCTAAAAACGGAACAAGCGGAGTAGATGCTGTCAGTGGAGCAACGTACAGTTCTCATGCTATTTTTAATGCGGTAAATGATGCTTTATCAAAGGCGAAGAAAAACAGTTCTTCTACGGAAAAGAAAGAAGAGACAACAACGGAGAAGAAGGAAGAGACGACAACAGAAAAGAAAGAGGAAACGACCACAGAAAAAAAGGAAGAGACAACGACAGAAAAGAAAGAGGAAACGACTACAGAGAAAAAAGAAGAAACAACAGAAAATCCAGACGAAGGGAAAAACTACAAAAATGGAACATATAAAGTAAGCGTAAGCTGCGAGCCGGATGAAGATGAGGATTTTGATCCGTATACGATTTCCATGGATATCACAATTAAAAAAGATAAAATTACAGAAATTTCTAATATTACCGCGAATACAAATTCAACGAATAAAGCATATACAAACGATGCAAAGAAAGGAATGGTTTCTAAAATTGTAGCAAATGGAAATGCAGATGGTGTAAATACTGTATCAGGAGCCACCTGTTCTTCTAAAGCAATTAAAGATGCATGCCAGAAGGCATTTAATGCGGCAAAGAAGTAATTTTGAAAAGAGAGGCTTTTGCGTTTATTTAAGAAAAAGTCATTTGAATATTAAAAAAAATAGTAAGAAAATTTATAGAAGATAGTAGAAAGCATTTTAGAAGGGACAACGAATGAAATATAAAAACTTTTTAATCCGTTTATTTGATCTTATTCTCGTTCTGGGGCTTTTAGCAGGATATCAGGCTGTGATTTACAGTCGTGATAAAGAAGCCACAATTGCAGAATTAAAAAGCCAGGTAAATCAGCTCCAAGGAGAAAAAGAGGATATTCTTGAAGCAGCAAAAAATTCTGGAAAGCTAGGGACCGATGGTGCATCTGCCGGTCAGGCAGGAACGTATAAAGATGGAACATATACTGGAAGTTCGCAGGGATTTGGCGGAGAAATTAAAGTAAAAGTAACGGTATCCGGGAAGAAAATCAGTGCTATAGATATTATAGAAGCAAGTGGGGAAGATGAGGCTTATTTATCAATGGCAAAAGATATTGTGAAGACAATACTTGATAAGCAGACGACAGAGGTTGATACAATAAGCGGAGCAACCTATTCATCTACAGGAATAAAGAATGCAGTAGGACAGGCATTAGAAGGAGCAGCTAAATAATGAAGAAAAAGAAAAAAATATCGGTGCAGACAATCATAGAAGTGATGATACGGGCAGTATTTTTTATCATCTATCCAGCCTTATTTTCCACTGCATTTACCGGAATAAAATTAATTGTAGAACAAATTACACAGCGTGCAAGTCTGCAGTGGAATTCCTTTGTACAGACACTTGTGGTATTACTGGTCTTTACCATTGTGTTTGGACGATTTTTCTGTGGATTTGCCTGTGCATTTGGAACATGGGGTGATTTCGTTTATTTTATTTCATCTATGATTCGCAAAAAAAGAAAAAAGAAACCGTTGAAATGTTTTTCAAAAGCGGGAAAGATACTCCGGTATTTAAAATATGTTGTACTGATTGTTGTCCTGCTTCTTTGCATAAAAGGTTACAGTAGTGCAGTTGCTATACATAGTCCGTTCAGTGCATTTTCCCGTTTTCATCAGTTAAAGATGGCAGACAGTCTTATCGGAACAGGCCTCTTTTTATTGGTTACAGCAGGAATGGCATTGGAACCAAGATTTTTCTGCCGTTTCTTATGCCCAATGGGAGCAGTATTTTCCCTGATGCCGGTTCTGCCGTTTTCTGTAATCAAACGAAACAGAGAAAACTGTATTCCAAACTGTAAAGCGTGTAATTTAGTATGTCCGGCAAGTCTTGAGATACCATCGGATAAAGAAGGGGATAATGCGGCATCCGGAGAATGTTTCTCCTGTGGAAAATGTATCGGAAAATGTCCAAAGCAAAACATACATAATGGTTTTTTGGGAAAGCTATGGTTACCAATGCTTGTAGGAAAGGCTGTGATATTATTCGTGATATTTAGAATATTGTATTAAAGAACTTTCCTGATTTTGTCTGTCGGATAAATTATTATATCAAAAATCCTTTTTCGTGTTATAATGAACGGTAATTGCTGTATATTGCTACCCTCATAAGAAAGGAGTATTTTTTGAATAAAGCGAATTTGATTATAGAAGAAGTGAATAAAGTAATTATTGGTAAAGAAAAGGTCATCCGTAAGGTGTGGATGACGATTCTCTCTGGTGGACATGTTTTGCTTGAGGATGTACCTGGTGTGGGAAAGACAACGATGGCGCTGGCTTTTTCAAAGGCTTTGGGACTTTCTTATCGAAGAATACAGTTTACACCGGACGTCATGCCATCGGATGTGGTCGGTTTCTACTATTATAATAAGGAAAATGGAAAGTTTGAATACCGTCAGGGAGCAGTTATGACGAACCTTCTGCTGGCAGATGAAATTAACCGTACTTCAAGTAGAACGCAGTCAGCACTTTTGGAGGTTATGGAAGAAGGACAGGTAACGGTAGATGGTGTGACAAGAAATATACAGGAACCATTTTTTGTTATTGCAACGCAAAATCCGCTTGGTTCTGCGGGTACGCAGATGCTTCCGGAGTCGCAGATGGATCGTTTTATGGTTCTTTTATCTATGGGATACCCAACAATAAAGGAAGAAATGATTCTGATGAGTCAGAGAAAGGTGAGTGATCCATTAGATGATGTGAATGAGGTTATCTCAAAAGAAGAATTACTTTCTATGCAAAAGGAAGTGAATGAGATTAAGGTTTCTTCTTTAATCTATCAGTATATTGCAATGCTTTCTGATGCGACACGAAGACATGATATGATTCAGCTGGGTGTCAGCCCAAGAGGATCTCTGGCCTTGTGCAGAATGGCAAAAGCGAGTGCATTTTTGGCTGGCAGAGATTATGTTGTGCCGGAAGATGTTCAGGATGTTGTAAAAGATGTTTTCCGTCATCGTCTGGTATTAAAGTCAAGAGCAAGGTTATCGAGGAAAGATGTGGATAAGATTATGGATGAAATTTGTGCCACTGTACATGTGCCAGATCGAAGAGCGGCAGGAGGAAGAAGATGACCCGAAAAAGATTATGGATGAATCGAATTAGCGGGATTGTCTGTCTGTTACTGTGGATTGCGTTAGTCATTTTTCTTTCTGGAACAACAGGGAAGATTGCCGGGATGGCATTAGGAATTATGTTGCTGGTGGCTGTCATTTATAATCTTTATCTTCCAAAAGAAGTTTCTACTCATCTGATTATTCCTGCCTATGCGCAAAAGGAAGAAAAAATTACCGGACGACTTTGTATCAGCAATACAGGAGTGTTCCCTGTTTTATCTGGGAAAGTTTTTTTACAGGTAAAGAAGACGATTAGTGGGGAAAAGGAAATATTTTCTATGAATATCAGGGCAGCGGGACGAAAAAATGGTGCGGCTGCTTTTGTTATAGATTCGGAATATATGGGATTTTTGGAAATCACGATTTTGCGGGTGGAACTGTACAGCTTTTTTGGATGTATGAAAAAGGTAACATATGTAAATCAGGAGAAGGTGGTAATGATTCTGCCACAAACAACGGAACTGCATTTTCCAGTACAAAACAGCGGAGCTGCCTGTTCTTTTTTTTGATGAGGAACAAAGTGGTAAAAAGGGAAATGGTCCGGGGGAATATTTTGGAATCCGTCCGTATGTTGATGGAGATTCCATGAAGTTAATTCACTGGAAGCTAACAGGAAAAACAGATGAATATATGGTAAAAGAAGTGGAAGTTCCTATGATGCGGATGCCACTTATTTTTCTCGAAACAAGGGTAGAAAAGCTGGATGCTGCTATGATTGACGGGTTGTTAGAAGCATTTTTTTCTATTTCACAGCATATGGCACAGGAAGGACAGAAGCATTGTCTTTGTTGGTGGGATAAAAAGACCGATGGATGGAATTTTTACAATGTGGCAAATGCAATGCAGTTGGAAGAAGTGTATGCCCATGTATTTCAAAGTATGTTTTTTTCTCAGGGGAATGCAACGATAGATTCTTTTGAAAAAGAAAGAAAAGAACAGTTTTCAGAAGTGATTTATATTACAGAGTATTGGAACGAGAAACAGGCAGTTTTCGATGACTGGAACCTGACTTTATTATTAGAACGACGGGAAGCAAGAAAAGAAGAAGGGGAAGCGTTAGTACCGTATATTTTTTCGGCAGAAACCATGGGAGAGGATATTGATCGGATTTTGACAGCGTACAGGAGTGCAGATTATGGAGCATAAAAACTCATTTCACATTAAAAAATTGAATCATCAGAGTGGATTTGGCTGGGCAGAAATGATGCGGGCCGGGTATGTGTGGCTTGCTGCGCTGTTATGTTTTATCTGGTATGCTGCCGGCCGTTTTGAAATGTATACAGCAGGTGTTGTTCTTTTTATTGGGACAGCCTTTTTTATATTGTTGTATTTCGTTGGGATATCTGTTGGAAAAGGTTTTGCGGTTTTTATAAGCGGTTTGTATTTTTTTGTTCCATTTTTCATTCTTTCTATGGAGAATATTCGAAGAGCTTTATTGATTTTCTCCCGAACAGTCTTTGATTATCTGGCAGATTATGGACAGAGCAAAAATATTTTTCATCGTATAATTCAAAATACATCGGTAGATATGCAGACAGGAAATGTGGAGTTTTTGCCATTTGTTGTCGGAATATTGGGGATAACTTTATGGCTTATTCTTTTTATGGCGCTGTTGTGGAAAGTCCAGCCTTGTATTTTATTTTTTGTAGTAGCGTTCTGCTTCGCTTTTCCATTTTTTGTATGGGGAGTCCGGCCAGAATTGTTTGCAGTGTTAAGCTTTCTCATTTTTTGTTTCTTTTTCTTTGCTCCGTCTTTTTGGGGAGGGGTACTTGGAACTTCAATTCTTATTATTTTGCTTTTTTTAGGAACTTTCTCAGGAATGACAAATACCGGACAGATGTCGGCAATTCAAAAGAAGTGGAATAAGGAACGATATAAAGAGGATGTATCTGTTCTTCCGGAAGGTCAGCTTACAAAGGCAAAGAAGATGAAGCGGACAGATGAAGAGGCTCTTAAAGTAAATATTTATAAAAAAAACAGTTATTATCTGAAAGGATTTGTTGGAACAACTTATGAGAATAATTGCTGGAAAGCAAGTACAAATAACTGGAATATTTTTGGCTCAGACAGGAGTATGCTTGCAGCTTCTGACCGGGAGGCATACGAATCTTTATTATGGCTTCATAATAAAGAATTTTACGGAAATACAGTAATGTATCATTTTGTAAAGCAGAAAAAGCTTTCGGAAGGGAAAACAGATCCGTCTCTTTATACTTTATCTGTAAAAAATGTAGGGGCGAATCGAAAGTATTTTTATCTTCCTTATGAAAGTTCTGTTTTACCAACAATATATGAAGAAGAAGGGAAGGCAGCGGTCAATAAAACAGAGAATATATTCGCTTCTGGAATAAAAGGAGCAGAAGAATATTCTTTTAAAGCAATGGAAACAATGGCTGGAAAGCTGAAATCTGCGGCCGATATTAAGACGGAGAATAACAATCTTTCCTCAAAAAAAATGACGGAAAGCTATAAAGAATATGTAAATGCAACATGTCTTTTCTTAAATAAAGAAACAAAAACATTGATTTCTTCTGCAACAGAAGGGAGTCTTCAAAGTAATCTATCGGTATTAGCAATTATAAACCGGGTAAAAAGCTTCATGAAAACATCGATTACCTATAATGAAAATCCAGGAAGTATCCCGGAAGATGAAGACTTTGCCCAATGGTTTTTTGAAGATAAAAAAACAGGATACGATGTGCAGTATGCGGCGGCAGCAGTAATGATGTTTCGTTATTATGGAATTCCATCCCGTTATGTGGAAGGATACCTTCTTACACCGGAAACGGTAAAAGAGGCAGGAACGGCAGAGACGGTGACTGTTTCACAAAAATACGCGCATGCATGGCCGGAAATTTATCTGGATGGAATAGGATGGATTCCGGTAGAAGTTACTCCTAAATATGAAAACGTTATGGGAACACCGTATTATGAGACACAGGAAACTGCGGTAAGTAATTCAAGTTCGTCAGATCAATCTTTAGAAAATGACGATAAGAAGAAACAAGAAAAACAGCAGGAACAAAAAAAGCAGGAAAAAGAACAGACAACAGAAAAGAAATCAGAAAAGAAAACAGTAGAAACACCGCAGCAGATTCCACAGAATCGCTCAAAGCAAAGCAAAGGTGGAAGAACGGTTCATAAAATCCTGTATATTCTATGTTTCTTTATTTTCATAGTAGGTCTTTTGCTTTTTGTATTTAGAAAACGACTGCAAAAAGTATACCGAAATTATAAAACAGATAAACTTTTAAAACAGCAAAAGTATAGTCAGGCAGTTATGTTCTGGTACGATATTTTGTGTAAAACAATATATGGAAAAGAAAAAATAAAAGATAATCGTGTAAGAACCTTTGAAAAAAGACTTCGTACCTTTGACAGAGAAGTGGAACCGAAAAAGTTACATCTTTGTATGAGGATTCGCCAGAAAGCGGTGTATTCACCAGAAGGAATCACTAGAAAAGAAGCAGAAGCTGCAGTACATTTTCTGAAAAAAGAGTGTGAAAAACTGAAATAAAGGTATTTTAAGTTTCGTTTCTATTGACAGGGAAAACTATAGCGATTAGAATATTTTCATAATTAGATTTAAATTAAGCGAGGAAAAAATATGTGGTTAGCAGATAACTGGAAAGAATATGAAGTCATAGATTGCAGCGAAGGTGAAAAACTGGAACGCTGGGGCAAATACACCCTTCTTCGTCCAGACCCTCAGGTAATCTGGAATACAAAAAAAGAAGATAAACACTGGAAACATTTAAATGCACATTATCACAGAAGCAAAAAAGGTGGCGGAGAGTGGGAGTTTTTTGATCTTCCAAAGCAGTGGGATATTCATTATAGAAGTCTTACCTTCCATTTAAAACCATTCAGTTTTAAACATACAGGGCTTTTCCCAGAACAGGCAGTCAACTGGGACTGGTTTTCTGATAAGATTAAGAAGGCAGGCCGCCCAGTAAAAGTATTGAACTTATTTGCCTATACTGGTGGAGCAACACTTGCAGCCGCAGCTGCGGGAGCATCTGTAACTCATGTAGATGCCTCAAAAGGAATGGTTACCTGGGCAAAGGAGAATGCGGTTGCTTCTGGTCTTGGTGATGCACCGATTCGCTGGCTTGTAGATGACTGTGTGAAGTTCGTAGAAAGAGAAATCCGCCGTGGCAATCATTACGATGGAATTATTATGGATCCACCATCTTATGGACGTGGGCCAAAGGGAGAGATTTGGAAGATTGAGGAGAAGATTTATTCTTTAGTATGTCTTTGTGAAAAGCTTCTTTCCAAAGACCCGCTGTTCTTCTTAATTAATTCCTATACAACAGGATTACAGCCTGCCGTTCTTTCCTATATGTTAGGAACAGCAGTTGCGAAAAAACATGGTGGAAAAGTCAGTGCAGATGAGGTTGGTCTTCCTGTCAGTGCAAATGGACTTGTTCTTCCATGCGGTGCTTCCGGACGATGGGAAAAGAAATAGATGGGAGATAGCATATGAGTGCTAAAAAGACAGCTTTTTATGGAATGTTTCTTGCGCTTGCTTTAGTAGCAGGATATATTGAACAGCTTATACCGATTAATCTTGGAATACCCGGAGTAAAGCTTGGACTTGCAAACATTGTTACAATGCTTCTTCTTTATATAGTAGGAGTCCCTGCAGCCTGCCTGATTTCCGTACTTAGAATCCTATTATCAGGATTCCTCTTTGGAAGCGGATTCGCAATGGTCTACAGTGCAGCAGGAGCGGCAATGAGTATGCTAGTTATGGCACTCTTAAAGAAAACAAAGAAGTTTTCTTCTGTAGGAGTAAGCGTAGCAGGCGGCATCTTCCACAACGTAGGACAGATTATCGTTGCCATGATTGTATTGGAAACAAAGGCATTAGCCTACTATCTCCCAATTTTAATCCTTTCTGGACTCGTAGCCGGAATCTTAATCGGAATCTTAAGCGGGATATTAACAAAGAGATTAAATCCGATAATCAAGCAGCATTTTGTATAAACAGACGAAAACTCTAAACATCCTATTTTGACAGCTGCTTTATAGTCGCTGCGTGTTGAATGTTTGCTTTTGCGCTCGCATCCAGCACTTGCTCCGAAGCCGCATCTGCCAAGATAAGATGTTTAGAGTTTTCTGTTTATAGAAATACTAGAGCGTGTTTGAAAAATCATTCCTGCAACCTGCACGCCCCAATTTGCGGTATATTTTGCCTTCATTCGGTTGACGTAGCCCGCTACGCCGCCCTCATTCAGGCGAAATCTCCCGTAAATTGTAACGCACATCTTGCAGAAAGCATTTTTCAAACACGCTCTAAAGGAATGCTGGATTAAATTAGATTACTATCCCCTTTCTTCTTCAGAGATAGAAATCGGATATGGAATATTGCCACTTTTGAGCAAGTTCATAATGCGGGCGAGCATTATGAGCGCAGTGATACAGAACAGCTGCCATATATCTATTAGCTTAGTTTCGTCTGTTGAATGATGAGATAAAGGAGAAAACACAAATGGAAATTACATACGATTACTATCGCATATTCTATTATGCGGCTAAATATAAAAGCTTTTCAAAGGCGGCAGAGATTTTGATGAGTAACCAGCCGAATATCACGCATTTTATGAATAATCTGGAGAATCAGCTTGGCTGCCGCCTTTTTATCCGTTCCAATCGTGGAGTAACTCTCACAAGAGAAGGCGAGAAGCTCTACAAACATGTAACAATCGCATACCAGCATTTTCAGATGGCAGAGCTGGAGCTTGCGAATGATAAGAGTTTACAGAGCGGAATTATTACGGTAGGTGTAAGCGAGATTGCATTACATTTGCTGATTTTGCAGGTGATGGCAGACTTTAGAAAGGCATATCCGGGAATCCGTATCCGTCTTTCGAATCATTCTACGCCAGAGACCATTCAGGAAGTTAAAGATGGACTGGTAGATTTAGCAGTGGTATCTACACCGGCAGATATACCATCAACATTGAAATCTACTGCATTAATGGACTTTACAGATATTATGGTTGTAAGTAGTGCGCATAAGGAATTGTGCGAGGAGCCGATACATTTGGCCGAGATGCAGGACTATCCTCTTATCTGTCTTGGAAAAGGAACGAAGTCTTATGAATTTTTCAGTAATTTTTATCAGAGATTTGGTTTGAAGCTGAATCCGGATATTGAGGCGGGAACTATTCATCAGATTCTCCCGATGGTAGTATATGATTTGGGAATTGGATTTTTACCGGAAAATGTAGGGATAGAAGCCCTGGAAGATGGGAAAATAATAAAAGTACCCCTTATAGAGAAAATCCCACAAAGACAGATCTGCCTTGTGGAGTCAAAAAGAACACCGCTTAGTATAGCAGCTAATGCATTAAAGCAATTTATAAATAATTATATTGAAACGAAATTAAAAGACAAAGCGTGATTATTTAAAGAAATTTCCAGGTATGTTATAAAGATATAATAATTATGATTGAAAGCTAATTTATAGTGATTCAGAGATATACAGACTTTCAAAAAATAAAAATAGTCTCTATATTTTAAGAATTATGTCTGAATTGTTATAATAATTTGTAATTATTCTTTCTTTTTTTCTTAAACATTCTTTATCAAATCTGACTGATTTCTGACAAGATTTCTCATATTCATACAAATCGTTTTGTCAAATTGAATAAAAAAATCGTATTTATATGAGAAATCTTTGCATTATGTAAAATTTATATGATGGATAAAAATATAAAACATTTCCACATAAATAAAAAGAGGGGTAGAATGTGTAGCAATGGTTCAGGGCGAACAATCTCTTCCTATTAAATAGGGTAGCAAAGAAGATTGTCACCAATATAAGAATCAGGAAGGAGTGTGGCAGATGGATGCTCTGGTCAATGAACTGATGAAAGAGTTGAATTGCGACACTGTCTTTACGATTCCGGTACTCGGAGGAATCCCGGTTAAAGAATCTGTAGTAGTAACATGGATTATCATGGCGGTCATTCTGGTACTTTGTATAGCGTTAACCAGAAATTTAAGCGTAGAAAATCCAAGTCGTGGACAGATCATACTGGAAACAATCGTAAGCGGCGGACACAATTTCTTCAAGGACACACTGGGAGAACATGGAGCGGAATATATACCGTATCTTATGACAGTGACCCTCTACATCGGTATTGCCAATCTTATCGGACTGCTTGGTTTTAAACCACCGACAAAAGACATGAACGTGACGGCGGCATTAGCATTTATGAGTATTGTCTTAATTGAGGTAGCCGGCATCAGACAAAAAGGAGCAAAAGGATGGGTAAAGAGTTTTGCGGAACCAATTCCAATTATCTTACCGATCAATATTATGGAGATTTTTATTAAACCATTATCTCTGTGCATGCGACTTTTTGGTAACGTACTTGGTTCTTTCGTTATCATGGAATTATTAAAGTTAATTGTTCCGGCAGTATTACCGGCAGTGTTTAGCTGTTACTTTGATATTTTTGATGGTTTGATTCAGGCCTACGTATTTGTATTCCTTACATCGTTGTTTATTAAGGAAGCGACAGAATAAGAAAACAACAAAAAATTTAAAGAGAAAAGAAAAGGAGTGTTGTAATTATGTCATCAGCATTATTTGTAGCAATTGGAGCAGGAGTTGCAGTATTAACAGGTATTGGAGCAGGTATCGGTATCGGTAAAGCTACCGCAGCCGCAACAGATGCAATCGCAAGACAGCCGGAAGCAGAAAGTAAGATCAGTAAAGCATTATTACTTGGTTGTGCGTTAGCAGAGGCAACAGCTATTTACGGTTTCGTTATCGCATTATTAATCATCCTTTTCCTTAAATAATAAAAGCTTAAAAGGCTATTTGGAAACTTACAGATTTTTAATGAAAAAGGAAGGCGGACGAAGAATATGCTTAATATAAATCCATGGAATATGGTAATGATTGTAATAAATCTTCTTGTATTATATGCGATTTTTCGTAAGTTCTTATATAAACCGGTTATGAATGTAATTCATCAGAGAGAAGAATTGATTCAGGGACAGTTTGATTCTGCTAAAAAAACGCAGGATGATGCCCTTCAGTTAAAGACTGATTATGAAGAAAAATTACAGAAGGCAAATGTAAAGGCCGATGAGATTATTCTTGCAGCAAGAGATCAGGCAAAAGAAGAGCATGAGAAAGCAGTGCTTGAGACACAGGCAAAGACGGACAGAATGATCGAGAAAGCAAAAGCAGATATCGAAAAAGAACAGAAACAGGCACAGCAGGAAGTGCAGGGTGAGATTGCGAAACTTGCACTTATCGCCGCAAGAAAGATTATAGAGACAGGTGAGGCCCATGACGCAGAAGGCAGTAAATAATGCGAAAGTATTATACCGTCTGAATATTTCAAGAAGCGATGTGGAAGAAGCCCATAAAATTTTCACGAAGGCTCCTTTCCTTCTCGAGACTCTGACAAATCCAGTTGTTTCAGAGGAAGCGAAAGAGGTAGTGCTTGACAAAATTGCGAGACAGAGTGGAATGCCGGAACTTCTTGAGAATTTTATGAAGATGATGTGCCGGATTGGTGAAATCGGACAGATCACAGATATTTTTAACTGCTATTATGAATACTGGGATAAAATGAATCACATTCTTCACGCAAAAGTCATTTATGCAGATGACAAGGCAAAAGAAGAAAAAGAAGCAATTCAGAAGCAGTTAGAGAGCATTTATCCAGATGAAAAGGTTGTTCTTTCGGAAGAGACAGATGCTTCCCTTCTTGGTGGTTATGTTGTTCGTGTCGGTTATGAAGAGTATGACCACAGTTATGAAGGTAAACTCAGACGGTTAGAAAGAAAATTAACAGGGAGGTGAATCTTGTGGGCGCAATCAGTGCAGAAGATATAATCTCTATTATACAGAGTGAAATCGAAAATTTTGATGTGGACAACACAAGTGAAGAGACAGGTACGGTCATATATGTAGGTGACGGAATCGTTACTGTTTATGGTATTGACCATGCGATGTACGGTGAGGTTGTCGTTTTTGATAATGGAGTAAAAGGAATGGTTCAGGATATCCGTCAGAACGAAATTGGTGTAATCCTTTTCGGACGTGATACTGGAATCAAAGAAGGAACAAAAGTAGTTAGAACAAAGAAAAAAGCAGGTATTCCTGTTGGTGACGAATACATTGGACGAGTAATTAATGCGTTAGGTGAGCCAATTGACGGCGGCGCAGAGATTAAGGCAGATGGTTATCGTCCGATTGAAGAAGAAGCACCTGGTATCATTGAGAGAAAGTCAGTAGATACCCCAATGGAAACGGGTATTCTTTCCATCGACTCCATGTTCCCAATCGGACGTGGACAGCGTGAGTTAATCATTGGTGACCGTCAGACTGGTAAAACTTCTATTGCAACAGATACGATTCTTAACCAGAAAGGAAAAGGAGTTATCTGTATTTACGTTGCAATTGGACAGAAGGCATCCAGCGTTGCCAAGATTGTAAATACCTTAGAGAAATATGACGCAATGGATTATTCCATCGTTTTATCCTCTACAGCAAGTGAACCTGCATCCCTGCAGTATATTGCACCATATGCAGGTACAGCGTTAGCAGAATATTTCATGCATCAGGGAAAAGATGTGTTAATCGTATATGATGACTTATCCAAACATGCGGTAGCATACCGTGCGATTTCCCTGCTGTTAGAGCGTTCTCCTGGACGTGAGGCTTATCCTGGAGATGTATTCTACTTACATTCCAGATTATTAGAGCGGTCCAGCCGTCTTAGTGATAAGCTTGGTGGAGGTTCTATCACAGCACTTCCAATCATTGAGACACAGGCCGGTGACGTATCTGCTTACATTCCTACAAACGTAATTTCTATTACAGATGGACAGATATTCTTAGAGAGTAATCTTTTCTTCGAAGGTATGCGTCCAGCGGTAAACGTTGGTTTATCCGTATCCCGTGTAGGTGGAGCAGCACAGACAAAAGCAATGAAGAAGGCATGCGGAAGTATTCGTATTGACTTGGCACAGTATCGAGAGATGGAGGTATTTACCCAGTTCTCATCAGACCTTGATGATGCAACAAAGGCACAGTTAGCACATGGACGTGCAATCATGGAACTGTTAAAACAGCCATTATGCCATCCATTATCCTTACATGAGCAGGTAATTACATTATGTCTTGCAAACAATGGTATCTTTGATATCGTTATGCCAAAAGAAGTAAAGAAATATCAAAAAGATATTCTTTCTTATCTTGATCTCAAACATCCTGAAATCGGAAAAGAAATTGAGAAAAAGAAAGATTTAACTGATGAATTAATTGCAAAGATTATAGAAGCAGCAAAGGAATACACTGATAAATAACAGGCAGGTGTTGGTATGGCAAGTGCAAAAGAAATTCAGGACAGGATGCGAAGTATCAAAGATACATTGAAAATTACAAATGCAATGTATATGATTTCTTCCTCCAAACTGAAAAAATCAAAAAAAATGTTAGCGGACACAGAGCCGTATTTCTATACCCTTCAGTCTGAAATGAGCCGAATTTTAAGACATCTTCCAGATATGAACAGCATTTATTTTAAGACAAATGCAGAAATTCCGGAAAGAAAGAGAAAAGCCGGTTATATCGTCATTACAGCAGATAAGGGACTGGCTGGTTCTTATAATCATAATATTTTAAAACTTGCAGAAGAAGAACTTGAAAAAAGAGATGATTATAAACTGTTTGTTCTCGGTGAATTAGGACGGCATTATTTTGAACAGAAAGGAATTAATATTGATAAACAGTTCCATTTCGTTGTTCAGGATCCATCTTTAAGCCGTGCCAGAAGAATTGCCGAGGATTTATTAAAGCTTTACCATGAAAATCAACTTGATGAACTTTACATTATATATACAACCATGGTAAATGCAATGCAGGAGGAGGCACAGGTTGCCCAGCTCCTGCCACTGAAAAAAACAGACTTTAAGATTCCAGTTCCGATTGATATCCCATTAGAGGGACTTGCATTAAAACCTTCTGCTGAAGAGGTTATGGACCACATCGTTCCAAACTATGTAGTAGGTTTTGTGTATGGTGCGTTAGTAGAAGCATTTTCCTGTGAGCAGAATGCCAGAATGATGGCAATGGAAGGTGCGACAAACAGTGCGAAACAAATGTTAAAAGAACTGGATATTGAATATAACAGAGCCAGACAGGCTGCGATCACGCAGGAGATTACGGAGGTAATAGCCGGAGCGAAGTCGCAGAAGAAAAAGAAGAAATAAAAAGCGGAAATAATATAAGGAGGCTTTTTTGATGAAAACAGGAAAAATTATTCAGGTTCTTGGACCTGTAGTCGATGTTGAATTTGAAAATCAAGAATTGCCTGCAATCAGAGATGCTCTCGAAGTACAAAATGGAGATAAAAAATGTGTGATGGAGGTTGCACAGCATATTGGTAATCACGTTGTAAGATGTATTATGCTGGCAGCCAGTGAAGGTCTTCACAGAGATATGGAAGTTACTGCTGAGGGAAGCGGTATCAAAGTACCTGTTGGAGAGAAAACATTAGGCCGTCTCTTTAACGTACTTGGTGAGACAATCGATGACGGAGAGCCTATCAAAGACGCTCCAAAGATGGTAATTCACAGAGAACCTCCGACATTCGAAGAACAGAACCCGGCAGTAGAGATTCTTGAAACCGGAATTAAAGTTATCGACCTTCTTGCGCCATATGCAAAAGGTGGTAAGATTGGTCTGTTCGGTGGTGCCGGTGTAGGTAAGACCGTACTGATTCAGGAATTGATCAGTAATATCGCAACAGAACATGGCGGATATTCTATCTTTACCGGCGTAGGAGAGCGTTCCAGAGAGGGTAATGACCTTTGGACAGAAATGGGAGAATCCGGAGTTCTTGCGAAGACAGCCTTAGTGTTTGGACAGATGAATGAACCCCCGGGAGCTCGTATGAGAGTAGCAGAAACCGGACTGACTATGGCAGAATATTTCAGAGATGAAAAGAAACAGGACGTGTTATTATTCATTGATAACATTTTCCGTTTTACACAGGCAGGTTCCGAGGTATCCGCCTTACTTGGACGTATGCCTTCCGCCGTTGGTTATCAGCCAACATTAGCAACAGAGATGGGTGAATTACAGGAGCGAATCGCTTCTACAAAGAACGGTTCCGTAACAAGTGTACAGGCAGTATATGTACCAGCCGACGACTTAACTGACCCGGCTCCAGCAACAACATTTGCTCACTTGGATGCCACAACCGTACTTTCAAGAAAGATTGTAGAACAGGGTATTTATCCTGCCGTTGACCCACTCGAATCCTCATCCCGTATCCTTGAGGCCGATATCGTAGGAGAAGAACACTACGAAGTAGCCAGAAAGGTACAGGAAGCATTACAGAAATACAAAGAATTACAGGATATCATCGCTATTCTTGGTATGGAAGAATTATCTGACGAAGATAAGACAGTCGTATTCAGAGCAAGAAAGATTCAGAAATTCCTTTCCCAGCCATTCCATGTAGCAGAGAACTTTACCGGTATCAAAGGTGTTTATGTACCAGTAAAAGAAACCATTCGTGGATTTAAGGCAATCCTTGATGGTGAGATGGACGAATATCCGGAAAATGCATTCTTCAACGTCGGAACAATCGAGGATGTAAAGAAAAAAGCTGAGGAAATGAAAGCAGCAAACTAGGAGGGGTAGATATGGCTTCAAATACATTTAGTTTAAAAATCATATCCGCCAACCGTGTATTTTTTACAGGAAGATGCCAGTCTGTTATCGTTCCGGGATATGACGGACAAAAAGAAGTGCTGGCACATCATGAAAACATGGTTATTGCTGTCAATGAAGGAGAGATGCGTTTCCTTCCAGAAGGGGAAGAGGAATGGCAGTATGCTGTAGTCGGCATCGGTTTTATCGAAATTGTTAATAACCGTGTCACTCTTTTAGTAGAAAGTGTCGAACGCCCAGAGGAAATCGATATCGCAAGAGCACAGGAAGCAAAGGAGAGAGCTTTGGAAAAAATACGTCAGAAACAGAGTATTCAGGAGTATTATCATACACAGGCTTCCCTTTCCCGTGCGATGGCGAGACTTCGAGTTGGTCATAGACAGAAACATGTTTAGGATGCTTTAGAAAGCTGACGAAAGACAGACGAAAATCGAATAAAGTTCATATATCGGTGCGATAATTCGCTTCATTGGTATGTAAGAGAAAAAGATTAAAAGCAAAAAAGAGGTTTTTAATTTTTTTCTATCAGTAACTATGGTGTTAAAGAGGATACGCAGGAATATCAGCTTTCTGCAAAGAAAACAGAACAGTTTATAAAGGCAGTTAAAAAACTTGACAAAAGACAAGACGAGTTCCGCGATTCTAATCTTACAGCACTGGCTACACCTCAGATGGGGATGTGTATCATATTAAAGCAGGAGTGGGCGAATATTCTGAGAACGATATTGCTATAGAGGAAGCGTGCTATGAAGAAGCAGAAAATGTAGTACGGTTACTGGAAAAATAGCTTTTATAGTGATTTTACAGAATACTATCAAGACCTTAATACTTCAAAGTATAGAAATAAAACAGACCGTTAGATTTGACATTCATTTTGATATGAGTTGTCAAACCTAGCGGTCTACTTTTAATACTATTAACTTATTCTATTTCTTATTTCTTACAGAAAAACGTCAGCAATTTCTTTTTCGTCAGATTATCTTCATTCTTTGCTCACAACCTGTTCACAAATTTCCAGTATCATAAAACCATCAAAAACAACAACAGATTTTTGATAGATTTTTTTCATACTTTCCTCTCTTTTGAAGCCGGCTTTATGTCGGTTTCTTTTTTAATCTATCATCCTGATACGCTCCTGCAATCCCCCTTTCTTTTTACCACAATGAAAAAAGTCTCATGCATAAATGCATGATGTAAGATTATAATGTATACAAGCTTATAATATATCACTGAATTTATTTACTTTCGCTAAAAAGAGGATATTTCCTATGTTCCAATGACACCTCAGATATATCCCAAGCCTGACAGTATTACACTATACACTTAATATTTTTAAATTTAGTCATTACATTGTTGGAATTTATTTACATTTTCTTGAGATTAAGTATAGCGAATTAAAGATAATTATGTTAACATAGACTTACATAATATCAGTATATCGGAGGTGATTGTAATTTTAAAACAAACAAATATTGCACATACTATTGATTTAACCGCAGACAGAGCCAAGTATGATGAATGTGCAAAAAAACTATTAACTTATAACGCTGTTATTGCATGGATACTAAAATCCTGTACAAAAGAATTCTCACAATATAGTGTTCAATTTATATGCGATAACTGCTTAACAGGAGACATTGAAATATCACAACGCTCTGTACATCAAGATTACCTCGATAAAAACACTCGATTAAATGGCAACCAACGAATTGACGGACTTAACACCGAAGCAAACTCTATCAATGAACAGACTGTATACTATGATATTCGTTTCAAAGCCTGTCTACCAGACAGTGATGAGCCTGTACAACTCATTATAAATCTTGAAATCCAATTAAATGATACACCGGGTTATCCATTAGTAACACGAGGATTTTATTATTGTGCTCGAATGATTTCTGAACAATACGGAACAGTGTTTACTGATGAACATTATGAGAAAATTCAAAAAGTATATAGTATATGGATATGTCCTGACCCAGCAAAGAAGCGGAAAAATGGTATTTTTAAATATCATACTGTTGAAGATACCATACATGGCACTCCCTACACTTCCCCTGAAAGTTATGATTTAATGGAAGTTGTTATTTTAAATCTTGGTGATGCTGATAAAGAAAGTGATTTGGAGATTCTTGATTTACTAAATGTACTCTTCTCACCCTCTACATCTCCAGAAGAAAAAAAGCAGCGTCTAAACGATGATTTTCATATTGCAATGACAGAAGAATTTGAAAGCGAGGTGCAAAATATGTGTAATCTTAGTAATGGTCTTGTAGCGTTAGGCGAAGATAAAAAAAGCTATTCCCTTGCTCAGATGATGATTGAAAATGAAGAACCTTTAGACAAAATTATTTTATATACAGGCTATTCTGTTGAAAAGTTAAAAGACATCGCCAACACAATGGGAAAATTATTACCAGAAAAATAATCACAAAAACTCCTCGGTCATATTTCCGGGGAGTTTTGTGATTTTACTTTCTTTTGAAGCCGGCTTTATGTCGGTTTCTTTTTTATCTATTAGATTGAAACGGATTACTCATTCTCCTTTGCGGACTGCGTTTCATGACACGCAAAGGCTGTTATTAGAGGTTTGTATTTCGAACGTGCGTTCTGTTTTTGTGTTTTTCGCACCGCTTACGAAGAAATAAACTCCAAAATAACTCCATTTTACTCTTTATTATTTTGTTGTTCTTCTCTTGCGTAAAGAATGTCCAACGCCTGGAATATTACATTACTCATAGTCTGATAATGTCTCACTGCATTTGCCAGATTTCTTACCAAAGTCCTAACTTTCTCTTCCTCACCAATCAGATTCGCATATTCAAAAATCTGTTCCTTTACATCCGCTGGAATCGCTATTCCCATGTGTTCTGCACGGTCTACCTTTTCCTGCGTATATTCCTGCATTTCTTTTTAAATAAAATCTGTATACCATTATTTACAATAAATTTTACCATATTTTTGTACTATCGCACTTTTTATCTACTCAACTCGCTTTCCCCAATCCGATTGCATTGCCGCTGCTATAAAGCACTGCAATAGTTTTTTTGAAAATACACCACATTCACCGTTGGCAATCATTCTTATGGCTTCTTCATGCTTTAATTTTCCTTTATAGGGGCGTACACTAACCAATGCATCATAAGCATCCACAAGGCCTACTACCTGTGCACAAAGTGGTATTTCATCACCTTTTAGTCCATCCGGGTAACCAGATCCATCATATCTTTCATGGTGATATCTGCATATTTCATAGCTATACTTATTAAGTTTTTCTGTCGTAGTTCCTCGTGGAAACCGCAATGTCATCTCTGCCCCTGTAAGAGGATGCTGCTTTACAATTCCCATCTCATCAGCTGTTAATTTACCGTTTTTGTTCAATATCTCTATCGGCACACGGATTTTTCCAATATCATGAATTGGAGCCAGATGAGAGACATTTTCTATTTCTTCCTCTGTAATCCCATACTCCGGATAGTTTTTCTGTAGTTGAAGATACACTTGTTTTGTATAAAAACAGATATCATCCTGATGTTCTGTTTCTATAAGATTATTGTGATTCAACACTGCAGCCAGAAGCGAAACCATTTTCCAATACTGTTTTGTCTCATCCTGTGCTTTTTGTCTTAATTCCCGTTCCATATTTACAATTGTGTTAGGGATAACTTTTGCATTATGGAATGTAATAACAGCAGTTTTCTCATTTTCATCCACAAATCTTTTTACTTCCATCCAAACATAAGTCTCTGAGTTTTTCTCGCTTCTTCTTTGATAAACGATATCTTCTTCTGAACAGCCCTTTTTCAAATGCTCTGTCAATGAATCGCTTTTCAAAAATTCCTGCAGTTTTTCACAATCTTTTTCACATACATATTTTTCACAATATACTTTCAGAAAATCATCATATGTTCCTGCAGTTTTTACATCATCATAAATTCCCCTGTTATGAGAATAGATACATTCATAACTGTTTTCCGCTAAATTAACTTTCAGAATGATATAAAATCGTCCAAAATATTCATCTTTCCCAGGTCTGATAATATCAGAGATTTTCACATTTTCTAATCGGTTATTGTAAGTGTTCTGTAAGCCCAATAAGACTTGATGTACTTTACAGCAATCCGTATAGTTTCTGGAGCAAAATCCATCCTTTTCAAGACAGCGACTGATTGCCATTGTTGATTCCATACATGATATGACATCAAATAAAGAAATCTTTTCTGGATTTTTGGCAATGGCATATCCTCCACTGGTACCTTCAGAAGCTGAAATAATCTTCTCTTTTTTTAACTTCTTTGTGATTTTGGGAATATAGCTCTCCGGAATCTTTAATTCAGAAGCTAATTTTGCCGTTGTAACCCTGCGCTTTTTTATTGCCAAATAACAGACAATCCTGATTGCATAATCCGTTGTATTTGTAAGCTGCATAAGTGCTCACCTCTCTCTTTTTTCTTTGTCCCGTACATAAACTCATTGATTGAAAAAGGAAGAATCATACTTTTCACTCACACATTTCAAGCATAATTCTTCCTGTTTGTCTAATAACGCTTTTTCATTTTTCTAAGAAATGTCATGCCACCTGCACTTATAACCAATACAACAATCAGCAATAAAATCCATTCGCTATCATGAAAGGTTCTTCCTGTTTCCGGAGGTGCCACTGTAGATGCATTTGTAAACGTAACCTCATCATTTCCTGTTTTGGAAGTTATAAATTCTGCTGCTGTTCCATAAGTTGCATCACTGTCATTCAATTTATAGCTTGTCTTGTAATTATTTCCAGGATCAGTTTCCGTAACTGTATATGTCCATCCTGTTGGCAGACAACTAATGTCTACGGATTCATCTTTTGCCAGGGTAAACGTAGCCTGATTATTTGTAAAGGTGAGATTCTTTACTTCATCAGTTCCTTTTTCTATGAAAATCTGCCCAGCCGTTATAGTAGCGGTACTTGCATCAGTTCCTGATGGTGGAACGGCTTTTATTGTAAACTCATACGATCTATTCGGTTCCATATTGTATCCGGTTACGGTTTTTCTTACCGTTAAAACAGTTGGTTTATAATACAGATTCAATTCAATCATATCTGTAGATTTATCATTCGTAACCGCCTTCTCCAAATTATTTCTAGTATCAGACTTATCAAATACATACCCTGAAAATGTACCTGCCGGCTCCGGAGTGGCAAGTGCTGTAACCGTTTCATTATTCTCAGCAAAAGAAATCGTTCCTGGTGTTGTTTTTTCCAAAACCGTTCCATCTGGAACTTTCAAATAATGATTTACAACTACGCTTCTGGTGGATATTTTCTTCCACTGTGCAACGAATTGATATCCATCTTCATCATTACGTGAGCAAAAAGGAAGATTTGTATTATCGGCATATTCAACATTATCCTCCGAAACAGTAAATACATCATTGTTTTGATACGTTTCACTGCTTAGCGTTCCATCTTTTTTCTGTAATTTCCATCCCAAAAATTCATATCCGCTACAAGTCGGTACTTCATTGCCTTCTCCAACTGTAAAAGATACGCCTATACTTCTTCCTTCATCTGCCACTGTTTCCGGATTGTCTCCATAGGAATGCATTGGTTTTTTATAGTATAATTCCTGATTATCCGGAATATTACTAACCGCTAAATCATCTTCCAGTCCTGATTTATAATGTACATAATAATCTATTCTAGTCGCTGTAAAACTCACTACATACATTTCCCAATCCGTATTGAGTGTTTTTTCTCCTGCAAATGCTACATATTCCGTATATCCTGCAGCCTGTGCAGCATTTTTTGCATCTTGCCATATCTCATCATAAATTTCAAGGGTACCTGTTTTCCCCATTGTGGTAGCTGATAACTGATAGACCTCTCCTGTTTCCGCAATTACTCTTCCACCTGTTGAGTCCTCATTCGCAAATGCCTTAAAAGCGCCCTCAGGAGAATAATATCCGTTTTTACTTTTTGCGAAAAAAATTCTTACTTGTCTTTTACGAAATGATTCAAGGCCACTTCCCACAGAATCCATATTTACTGTATCACTGTCGTGAATTGGAACCAGTTTTTTAGTATCTGGATCCCACATTGCCACATCAAGACCATCGCCACTTCTATGTCCGCTGCCCGTATATAATTTCACAGTTAAAACTTGTTGTCCTGTTGCATACGGAACCAGATTTAAATTTATATCCTGCCAGTTTCCTCTTCTTAGTTTTATTCTAATAGAATATGCATAAGAACAATTTTTTTCATCTCCGAAATGTGTATTGAAACTATCCTCCATTACTACGGTTACAAGATAAGAAGTGTCACCACAGTTTGCGTCCATTGTTATTCCATGACCATCCCCCTTTTCGGTTGGAATTTCTCCATCGTTATCTGTTGTTTCTTCTAACGTTGTACCGTTTATCGCCATATTTATTAAACGATATCCTCTTTTCGTATGAATTACAGGTATATCAATTGCTTCATCTGCATCTAAATCCCTTTCTGTAAAAGTAAAATCGAGTGCCTTCTTACTATGTTCTTCATTTAAATATTCTGTTCCATCATTAGCTGTTCTGTTTATCGTTACACGATATACACCCTCTTTATCATATGCAATCGTTACTGTATCGTCTTTCTGAAAATTTGCTTCATAATAGGCTTCATATTCATCTCCAGATACTCGTTTAATACGTGTAGACGCATCTGCTGCTGTAACGCTTCCAATTTTATATCTGACTTTATTAGCTGTTCCTGACTTCACGGTGAACTTCCACGTTTCTCCAGCATTTACACGTATCGTTTCAGCAGTATTTACCTTTACCGTTCCTGCTTTTGTCGTAATCGTACCAGCTACTCCACCTTCCGGGATTTCTTCATTGACTCTAATATTGTAATATTCCTGATAAGTCATTGTAAGTTTCTGACCATCATCCAATTTGATAGCAATCACACCATCGGTGCTGTAATATACAGTGTCATTATATTTTCCGATATAGACACAATCTTTTCCATTTACTCTTGCACTCTTAAATTTATAATTTTTTCCAGCAATTGCTAAATCTTTATGATCTGCAATCGTTCCAAGTTCAATCGTTGTCGGTGCATTTTCGATAGGACTTCCGTTTACATCGACATATTCTACCCGATCTGTAGATATTGCATTTTCATCACCATTTGCGACACTAATCTGTAATGCTTCATCCAGGCTCTGTACAGATATGCTCTCTGGGACGTTCAGTTCTTCTGGCTGCTCAGTTCCTCCTTCATTATCAATAATCTGTTCCGTCGATTCTTCCGATTTATTCGTATCTTCTGTAGCTACTTGTTCGATTTCTTCATTAACAGAATTTTTACTCTCGGAGTAAGTCATTACAAGCAACTGTTTATCTGTTAGCTTCTTTGCAATATTGCCATCTGTACTATAATAAATATAATTTTCATACTGTCCGATAAATACACAGTCTTCATCACTTACTTTGGCATTCTTAAATTCATAATTTTTATCAGCTATGGTTATTTCTGTATGATCAGAAATTTTTCCAAGCTCAATGGTTGCCGGTGCTCCCTCAATCGTTTTTCCATCTTCATCTACATACTTTACTCGATCTGTTGATGGCACTTCACCATTCGCAACTCTATTTTGAATTTCAGCATTCAGCTGTTCCACCTCGATACTGTCCGGAATTTGTTTCTCCGTTTCCTGTTTTGTTTCTTCAGCTGATGCATTTACCGTATTCAGAGATAAAAAGCACATAGAAAAAATCAAAATCCAGGAACATGCAATTTTCAAGTATTTATTCCACTTATTGTGCCTCATTTTGTGCATCTCCCTTCTTCTTTCTCTGGTTTTCTCTGATCAAAGCAATCAGGCAAATCAATGAACCCAGTAATAATGTAAAATATCCCATGATAGGACTATCATCTCCAGTCTTTACACTATTGCTCTTACTGATTTTTGATATCAATGATGGTCCAGATTTATCTTTTCCCTGCCAAGTATAACTATTTTTAAAAGAAATTCCTGAAACTTTCTCTCCATCTTGGTTTTCAACCACCGTTATTACTTTCAACTGATTATCTGCATTATAAAATGCTTCCACTGTAATATCATAGTTTCTCTCATCATAGCTATAATTTTCTTTCTTCTCTGTTATCTGACTGATTTTGTAATGATACTGACCTGCATTTCTGATATTCATGGTAATTTCCGTAGCTATATTGCCTTTCATGTTCCAGACATATCGCTGATTACTGCTGCCATCAGGCATTGGTGCATCTGACTGATCTGTTATCAAAGCATACATAAATTCATCCGAAGCATCCTTATTTTTGTTGTTAAATACCTGTTCCACTGGTATTTTCACTGTAGTATCAGTATCAGCTGCAAAGGCTGGTATCTGTATGCTCAGGAAAAGAAGCATGGTCAGGAACACAATGCTGACTTTTTTTAACTCAATTCTTTTCATGTTTTTTCCTTCCCTTCTTTCCTAGTTGTCTATTCAACAGTAGTAAGACTATAATAATCAGAATCATCCAAATGATAACCGGAACATTCGTAATCATATCTTTTAATTGATCAATTCCCGTGCCAAGATTCTTTGCTTTTTCTTTTTCCGGATAAACCTGGTCTGTCAGCCTTCCCACTAATACATTTCTTCCATTTGTCATATCAGATGTACATGTGGTCAGCAAAACCAGATGATCATCTTCTGTAATGTTCAACTCTCGTTTATATAAAGCATTGTCTATTATGTCCAGCAGATACGCTTGCTTTGCCTCTGATGTGTCTGGGCACACATTGAAAATCGTTTCATTATAGGCATCTACCTGCATCAATGCATAGAATTCGATTCCATGATCTTTTCCGTCAAAGAAAAGATTTCCATACGGATGCTCATCAAAATATGTCTCATCCGTAAAATTACCGATATCACCAAACATCTTTTCCTTTTCCATGTGGTGACCATAAATAATATTGTTAAAATCTGAAAAGTCTGGCTTATTACCACAATGCAAAAAGATAGCTCCACTTAAAGAATATTTTCCTTCTGCATCTGTATTCATATAAGTATCATCATCATCTGTCTGTAACAGCGGATAATTGATATTGGTATCGTTCACCCGGATCCAGCCAATCACATCCGGATTAATTTTCTGTAATTCTTCAAATGATTTTGTATGTTTTTCTGTTGGAATATAGGTTTCATAGTTTTTCGCATCTGCCGCCTGATAAACCTGGTTTGAATCCCATAACATATAGCATGACAGGAACATTGTCATAAGAACCAGCAACAATGCTATCAGATTTACCATATGATTGATTCCATTCACTATGAACTTTGCTATTTTTTTCATATGAAATATTCCTGCTTTTCTTCTTGATTTAGAAAAAGAGAATGCGGCGGAGCAACGCCGCACACATCCCCTTTCCCAGTTCATTTATAAAATTATTTCTGTAATCTTCTGCGTTTGAAAGCAACGAATGCCATCAGTGCTGCACCGCAAAGAGCAATCATCAGAACATATGGAAGAGTGTTCATGATAATACCAGTTGTCGGTACGTAATCGTATGTGTTGGTTACAGCAACTTTATTCTGTTTCTGTCCAAGTGTATTTGCAACATGAAAAGCCGTATTGTACTTAGAAGCCTCTACTGGAGTCTGTTTTTGTCCGTTAAATACGCTTTCTGCACTTCCTTTATAGTTTGGTGTTGCAGACTCAACTACACTGATCTGTGTTCCTACCGGCACACCTGTAAATTTCATATTTCCGTTTGCTGTCAGTGTAAATTTATAAGTTCCGTCTTCGCTGATTTTAATATTATTTCCATCAGCACCTTTTACACCACCAAGTGTAGTTGCATCTGTTCCTTTTGGGAAAGTAAATGTTGCTGTGAAATCGAACGCTTTCTTTGTATCTAATGTTCCACCATTTGTTACGATTGTCTTAGTTACATTTAAAGAACCATCGTCAGTATAAGTCGGATCTGGCTTTGTCGGATCAGTACCGGTACCGGCTTCCTGTGCATAGGTGTTAGTAAAGTTAAATCCATTCTTATCCGTATCACTGATGTCTACTTTACCTGTTGCTGATGTTCCCTTATCGTCTTTTGTCTTATTAACGATAATGTTGGCAATCTCAAGTCCATGGTCACCATTTGTAACATATACATCCATTGTATATTCAGCCCGTGACATAATCATTTTCTGATGATTCTCATCAGTAATTGCAGGGTTAGCTCCTGTCTCTGTTACTGTATATTCATATTTACCAGCATCTGTCCACTCTGGAAATGAAACTTGAACTCTTTTTGTTGTACTTCCTGTTTCAGAGGCTGAAAAGTTAATATCCGGAATAGTAACCTTCGCAGTATTACCTGCCACCGGTTCAGCTTTAAAAGAAAATGTCTCGTTCTTTCCAACCACTGTATTAAAGGTTTTACTGATGTAGGCTTCTGTTACCTTGGTTGTCGTGCCCCCATCTGATGCAAATACCGATGTCGGCATTGCAAGTCCCATTGTCATAGCACCTGCTGCGACAATAGCGAGCATTTTTTTAGATAATGTTTTAATGCTCATAATAATTCCTCCCTTGTGAAATTTAGATTGGTTTATATTTGATTAACGGAGGAGGGGATTAGATTCCTCTGGTCCGAATAACCGCTATAACTTTTCCTTTGACATCATTCAAATCAATGCAGCCAAATGTTCGGCTGTCCGATGCCTGCGGTCTGTTATCGCCAAGTATAAATACCTGACCTTCTCCGACTGTTATCGGGAAATCCACTCCATCTTTAAATTGAGTGGTATCAAAATAGATATCCTGTGATACCTGGTCTGCACCATTTATCTTCAGTCCATCTTTCGTAATATCTACAGTGTCCCCTGCAACTGCAACAACTCTACCTGTTGTATGACTTCCATTGTCTTCAAATACTGCCACATCACCAGATACAAATCTCTTATCCAGCCTGTAATACATGACCAGATCTCCATCTTTGATTGCCGGTTTCATAGATACATCATTGATTCTTGCAATTCCATACAGGAATGTAAAAATAAGAATGATTGCAAAAATAATAATCACAATCTTCAAAAGCAACTGAATGATATCCTGTGCAAGTGATGGTTCCTGTATTGCTTTTTTTTCTGTCTCAATATCAACCTGTTTTTTCATCATTCACGCTTCCATATTCAAACTTAGATATTCAAGGTTTCCGTTTAAACGAGTAAATCATAGCTCTTTTCTTTAAAAATAGTAATGTTACAAAGCGGAAATCTTTTTGAGAAATTTTTGTAAAAAGTGTTCCACCACATTTATATAATTTTCAAAATCAATAAAAAAAGAAACCATGCCTCGACACGATTTCTTTTTCTATTCTATTTCTTTTAACATTTTATAAATAATCAGGCCATTACTGACTGCCAGCACTTCATTTGCATTGTCAAAATTAATTCCGGAAATTTGTTTTATTTTTTCAAGCCTGTAAGATATCGTTCTATAATGAACAAACATTGCACCTGCAGTTTTCTTGATGCTTTGGTTATTTCTAAGATACATCTGCAAAGTCGGAATCAATTCTCCCTTATGTTCATCATCATATAAATATAATTTCTTTAATGTTTCCGGAATGTATCTTTCCAGTTCCGTCACATCATCAATTTCGCTGAATATCTGGAAAAATCCGAGGTTCGAATAATGTACTACTGACTTATTCTTATCACCGGTCACCAGGCGGATAATGTCTATATACTTGATAGCCCGACTCGCTTCGTGATAAGATTCTTTCAACCTCTGATATCCTTTCACACTTTTTCCTATGCCAATCTGAAAGTCTATAGCCTTCTTTCTATATAGGATGATTCGCTGGATAACCGCCTCTATTTCTTCCATCTCTTTCTGATATTCCAGTTCTGTCTGATTGGAATCTACCTGTTGAATCATAACAATCTGATCCATATTTCTGTAAATAAGCGCATCCGGCAAAAGTTGCATCAATTCACCCTCTATAACACCTACTTCGTGAAGCTGTTCTTTTGTATATTTTCTTTGTACATTTTTTGTGATGGTATGAAAAGCAACAACCCTGTAAGTATCGCTTTCTTTCATTCCGAGCTGTGCTGCCGCTTCAGCCATTTCCTTCGGGCTCAGTAATCCATTCAGAATATTATGGATAATATCTCTCTGATACTTCTTTTTCATTTCATTCTGTGCAAATTCACTCAAAAATCCATACTGCAAGTTAATAATCGCATTTTCGATTGCCATATAATCAAGTTCTGTCAGTTCTCTATTTTCTTCTGTTATTGTTATATATATTTCCACCTCACTCAATATGGCAAATTTCACTACATATTGTACACAACTTCCTTTCATCTGCTTCATATATTGAAATTTCGTAATAATATTGGGTTTATATGGCTGAATTTCATCTGACAATATTAACTTGGAGTTGTCCGAGTTTGTTGAAACCATACAATTAAGATTACCATAATACAATACAACAGGATTCTCGATCATGATACTTAAAAATTTGATAATATCACTTGCTGTATTACTTAATCCATTATTTTTTAAAATAAACGTATTAAAATTATCATATGTAATCTTAAAATACTTTAAGCGTGCAGTGTCTTTATCGAATACCTGTGTCATAACATGGCGGATAATTCCCCAGTAATATAAATCTTCCGGTATCTCAACCAGTGGAATCTCATATTTTTCACAGTATTTTTCTAATAACTTCAATCGCTTTCCTGTTGGATCATCCTCTTCTTTCTTTTTCACAATGAAACCACTAATATCACTTTTTACCAAATCCCCAAAATGCTGCTCTACTTCCCGATCACTGCATGATAAATATACCTGAAAGCTGGTTATAAGCATCTCTCCACCTGTCAGGTATTGTTCCATATCTTCAATTTCTATGATTCGAATGTCTTTTACTTCCCGATCCAGACCTTTTTCACCACAAAGCAGCTTCATTTTAGGGAATTGTTCTGATTCAAGTAATTTTCTTACAGTATATGCCATCGTTACTCCTTATCCATCGTAAATCAATACAACATAATATCTGTTATGTTGTTCACATTACATAGTTCCTCTCTAGTTTTGGGTTATCAGTGCTCTAATTAAGTACCGTTTCCAGTAAAACAGCTATAGTCTTTGCAATTTTCATTGCTTAAATTTCACTTTTGGAAGAAATAAATGACTTGTAGAAATAAGTTAGAACGGATTAGTAGGGCACTTTACAACATAACAGAGATTATGTTGTACATTCCAATATTTCCTGTTCGACAATCTTATCCAGCTTCTTTTGGAACACTGTTTCTGTAGTTGCTGTATATATTCTCGTTACATTGATGCTGCTATGTCCAAGTAAATCTGCAAGACCTGTAATATCTTTTGTTACTTTATAATAAATCCTTGCAAATAGATGTCGAAAATTATGCGGGAATATTTTTGATTCTGCTACTCCTGCCTTTTCTTTTAATCGTTTCATTTCTCTCCAAATATTACTTCTGTCTTTCCAGATTTTACACGCTCCACTGTAAAATATTTTATTTCACTGATCCGGATTCCTGTACAAGCTATTGTTTCGATACACAGGGCAAGCTGTTCTTTTCCTTCTGCTATAGCTGTTACAATCAATTTCCTGCATTCTTTTTCTGTCAATTCTTTCTGTTCCTGCAAAAAAGTCTGCTTCTGCACTTTTATTCTTTTCACTTTCAGATTCCCTACATCCAAAAATTCCAGGAACTGATTCAGTGCGACAAGCATCGAATTAACACTATTAACAGTATAATTTTGGACAAGCCAATCTTTATATTGCAACAATACTTTTTTATTGATCCGCTTAGCATCTGCCAAAAAAGAAAATAATTTTTTTATATCTGCCATATATTTCTTTACAGTTGCTCTTGCGTTTTCTCTCTGATATAAATAATCAGCAAATTCTTTTATCGCACTTTCTGATACCTCTATTGAAAAATCCATTTGTTCCATAATCACAGTCCTCCTGAGAATCCATTTTCTTTCATTATAGCTGTTCGCTTTTTCGTATTCCCATACACTACTTTTCTATTTGTTTTGCATTCATGAATTTTCAATATTTATCTCTGATTATATATCGTATTGTTGATTTCAGTCAACAATAGACGTTTATTTTTATCATCTATTGTGGATATAATTTAACAATACGAGAGGAGATGTTTTATACCAATGTCTGATAACGAATTATGTTTACAGGAAATTGGAAAAAGAATTATGGATCGTCGAAAAAAGCTGGGACTCACTCAAGAAGCACTTGCAGAAAAAGGTGATGTCACTACCCAGTTTGTTTCTTATGCGGAATCAGGAAAGCGGGCAATGAGACCTGAAAATCTGTTAAAAATCTCCTCTGCTTTAGAAGTAAGTGCCGACTATTTGCTCACTGGTGAAATTATTGATAAGGATCTGTTGATTCTCTCAGATAAGCTCCGCAAGCTCACACCATCACAGGTACGCACAGTTGAAGCTATTATAGACGAATGTAACAATCTATTTAATCAAAGTAACTCTTCTCTCCCGTCAAAAAAGGAATGAAAGCTACTAAAACAGTAACTTCCATTCCTTTTTTCAATTATCTCACACCAAAATCAGCTCCTCTCTCCGGCTTATCTTTTCCCTGTTTTTCTTGAATAATCTTCTTATTGATTTCCAACCGTTCATGGATAGATGGCTTCTTCTCTTTTCCTATCGCTACTTTCTTCTGTGGCACAGACTTCCTTTCCACTTTCCCTGCATCTTTTACATTTGCTGATTTTTCTACACCAGTAACGGCAGTTGCTCTGCTCTGCTTCTTGTCCATTACCTGCTGTTCCCGGCGTTCCTGCATTCCTTTTTTTCCCAGACTACAAAAACTCTGCAGATAAGGCAAAACATGATTCTGCATATCCGTCAGATCTTCCATATATTTCTGGAACTCTTCATTCCCCTTGCCTTTCTGATAGTTAATCCAACTTTCATCCGTCAGTCTCATTTCATTCTGCAGCTTTAACTGATTGAGAAGACCTCCGTTGCCAGTGCCAATATCTATTTTCCCTTTGAAATGATGCAGCATCTGGTCGCCTTTTTCTGCATAATATACTGTAAAAAACATCTGTGCTATCGTTTTTGGTTCGTTGATGTTGGGAGCACGATCAGCATACCAGGCTTTGTCCTGTTCTACGGTTTTTGAATCCAGATCAGATAACTTCTGACATCTCGGATTCATGAGACCACTCTCTTCACAATAGTTTACATACACCATTGGTTCCATATCCTTTGGAAGCTCCGGTTCATAGGCTTTCAGCCTTTCCATCAATACACCTGCACGAACAGACTGGTCGCATTCTTCGTCTACGATATCCTTCAGATACGAAATATAGGAATGAATATTTCCACTTCGTAAATCCAGCATTACTTCCTGTACCGTATTTTCTCCCAGCTCCACATTATCCCGATACTCATATGGATCAAACGCTTCTGCAATCTCATCCAGTGCCTCTGCCAGCTGTTCTGTGGTCATCTTCTCTGGATACATTGCTTCCCGAACATCCCGCATCGGTACATACTTATAGTCCGGTAATGCTTCATGAATTTTCTCAATTCCTCCCCCTTACCAGTGCAAGCTCCCCATAAAACCGAACATCGTCCATCAGATTTCCAAATACGGTATTTCCTTTTACGATTGCAAATTCGGCTTCATCATAGTAACTATCTTCCGGATCACGATATTCTACTTTAAAAAGCAAAAAGAAAATGCCTGCACTACCGCACTTTCCAACCATGAATGAACAATGGCTCCGATACCATTCAGTGTAAACCCTGTTTAACGTAAATGACATAATCGCCAATATATTTGCCCTCAAAGTTTCTTTTGGCCATGTAGAATAAATTTCGCAGGAAGCTACATTTTTAATATAATCTTTATATAGTACATAATAATTCTTTGCCGTATTATCAGAAACGGCTCCATCATGTACTATAACATACTCCGGGATTACAACTCTGCTCAATACAACCTCGCCTGTTGCCTGAATATCCTTAACCTCGCTCTCTGCGATTTTTGGTGGATAATCTCCATATAATGTGTGCGGGCCGATTGCAAGAACTTCATACGAAGCCGTTTCTGTAATTGTCGGTTCCAAAGAGAGATTCTGCAAAGCAAGCTGCCCGGAAAGCATCTGACTTCCTGCAATTTCCACTGGCTCAAATCCTGGAGCTGTTATTTTTAAGTTATACTCTGAGTATGGCTGATTCAGTCCTGGTTCCATTGAATATTCTAAAGGAGGGGTCTCTAACTCAATCACTTCTGTCTGTCCCGACAAATCTGTTTTTAATACTTCTAATATTTTATCCGGTTCCCCCGCAGAAGAAATCTCCACTGCAGCATCCGTAATCGGGCGTTTCCCCCGGTTGGAAACAAGAGATACCTGTAAGGTTCCTACATCTGGCATAATAAACACCTGCGTTTTTTATTATAGTATTCTGTGGAGAGAATGCCGTGACAAACAAATGACTCAACATTAAAATCTCATCTCACACTCTCTCGTTCGATAAATTCATACGGATTAACCTGTATCTGACTGACTGGTTTTTCCTGTATCATCTGCAGCATTGTTTCTGCACTGCTTTCTCCCCAGTTTTTCCAGTCAAATTTTACTGTAGTAAGTGGTGGCCGCATCAGCTCACCAGTTTCATAATCACCAAATCCTACAACAGAAACTTCTTCTGGTATTGCAATATTTTTTTCATAAAACACTTTATAGGCTCCCTGTGCGATTCTATCCGTAGCACAGATGAGCGCAGCTGGCTTCTTTACTTTTTCTATCAGTTTTTCTACATTATGGACTGCAGCCTCGAAAAAGAAGCTTGTCTCAATAACTTCTGTTGGTTCTTTTCCACAAGAAAAAAGACCATCAATCACTCCTCTTCGGCGTTCCTCTCCAACTGCTGGATCTTCTTTGGAAACCCACAACAGATAAATTTGTTCAAAGGCTCTTTTTCCGATATATTCTCCAACCTTATATCCCGCATTATAATCATCGTTAATAATTGAATTCGCTCCTGGAAATCTCTGTCCAAGAAAAAGGATTGGAATTTGTAAGCGCTTTACAACTTCTTCATATTCTTTAGTGGTACTGGTCGCAAGTACCATAATGCCATCCACATTCATATTTTTTAAACGTTCAATACTCCGAATTTCCTCGGCAATACTATTTCCTGTATGCATAATCAGCGGTGTATAATCGTTTTTTTTCAGATATTCCACAATCACCTCCACCAATCTTGGAGTTGTTACTGAATCAAAACCCGGAACTGTCAGTCCAATCACTCGGCTTTCCTTTGCTTTTAACCTTGCAAAAACATTTGGCTCATAGTTATTTTCTTCGATAATCTTTTTTATTTTCTGTCCTGTAGCTGGTCGTACACTTCCTCCATTTAAGTATCTTGATACTGTACTCTTTGCCACACCAGACATTTTGGCTATGTCATTAATTGTCAGCTTTTTATTCACTTTTTTACCCTCTGCTCTCTGTAACTCAAATTTGTTATAATATGATTATATATCGAATTTAATTTTTTTGTCAAAGTATTCGAACTTATGTTATAATAGTTGTCAGGAAACTAACTGATTTATAGTAATTTATTTTTAAGAAAAGAGGATGATATCATGAGTGAATCAATGGCAGATTTCGAAAAAGAAATTGACGAATCTCTTAAAACACTGAATGTTGTGGAGAATGAGGGAGAGGCTACAGAAGAAGAAACTGGATTTAACGCTTGGGATAAAGTACAGCAGTATTTAGAGGATGGTACTGTTCTTACTTTAAAAGTCGGCGGTATCGTAAATAAAGGTGTTATCGTTTATGTTGATGGGCTTCGCGGTTTTATTCCTGCATCCCATCTTGAAATTGGTTATGTAGAAGACACAAATCCATATCTTGGAAAAACTGTTGAAGCGAAAGTTATCACAGCTGACCCAGAAAAGAATCGTCTCGTATTATCTGTAAAAGAAGTTCTTTACGATAAAAAGCGGGCAGAAAAAGAAGCGCGTATCAACGCAATTGAAGCTGGCGCTGTTCTTACTGGTAAAGTAGAATCTCTCATGCCTTACGGCGCTTTCGTTGATCTCGGCAATGACATTTCCGGTCTGGTACACATTTCTCAGATTGCACAGAAACGTATCGAATCTCCAGCAGAAGTTTTAAAAACTGGGCAGGAAGTCAATGTTAAAGTATTAAAAGTTGAGAATGGCAAGATTAGTCTCAGCATGAAGGCTTTAGAGGAAGTTGCTCCGGAAGAGGAAGATACAAGCGGCGAAGAAGTTGTAAGCTATAAAGATGAAGGCGATGCAACAACAGGATTAGGAGCTTTGCTGGCAGGTCTTAAACTCTGATTTGCCGCAGGCAAATAGACGCCCGCTGAGAATGAAAATAATCCTTATTTGTGACTTTAGTCGCAGCGTGTTGAATACTCGCTCGTATCCAGCACTTGCTTCAAGGCCACAAATAAGGATTATTTCATTCTCAGCGGGCTGTATTGCTATCGCTTTTGTTGCCATGCTCGCCTCAAAAGGATCAATTCCGAATCCAAAGCTCGTACTTTTCTTAAAGACTGGAATTTGTGGGGGATTTACTACCTTTTCAACCTTTGCTTTAGAATCTGCAACTCTGATGAAAAGCGGACATCCGAAAGTGGCTTTTCTCTATATGTTATTGAGCATCCTCGTGGGGGTAGGTGCTATTTTTATTACTGAGTTCGTCTGTTTCGGCACCTCCGAATCCCTCTTCGAAAACACACATCCGCAATAATCCTGCCGATACAGATGGTATTCCTCAGACAATGCAATAGAACGTAAATACCCTCCTTTTTTCTTAAAATCAGATGGCAGATGTTTCACCCCATATTTATCAGCAAGTTTTTCTCCAATCTCATTAATCCACTGGGCATTTTTGTGCGGGCTGATTGAAAGGGTTGTCGAAAAATAATCCGCTCCCATCTCTGCAGCTTTCTTCGCGGCTTCTTCCATACGAAGTGCGTAGCAGTGATAACAGCGAAGTCCTCTTTCCGGCAAGTCTTCCATTCCCCTTGCCATATCAAAAAATACCTGTGGGTCATAATCACCTTCTACGAAAGTAACATCTTCCTCATAACCTGCTTCATGAATAAAACGCTGAAGCTCTTTTACCCTTTTGGTATATTCTGTTTCTGGTGTGATATTGGGATTATAATAAAAAATCGTAATTTTAAAATACTTTGTCAGATATTCAAGAACATAGCTGCTGCAAGGCGCGCAGCATGCATGAAGGAAAAGAGCTGGGCGATTTTCTCCCTCAGCACACTCCTTCTCAATTTTATCTGTGATTTTATCCAATATCTTTTGATAATTTACTTTCTGAATATTATTTGTATTCATCTAAACTCTCCTTGTAATTTTATTTCTTCAAAATATCCATAACAAACTCATCATAATCCTGCTTTTTCATTTGAAGTGTTTATTTTGAAGCATTGTATCACAAAATAAATAAAATTCTGACTGTTGTTCAAATGCCAAAGACAGCCTCAGAGAATAAAATAATCCTTATTGTGGCCTCGGAACAAGTGTTGGATACGGGCGGGCAGAGCGAGTATTCAACACGCTGCGACTAAAGTCACAAATAAGGATTATTCTCTGAGGGTGTCTCCCTTTGCCTGCGGCAAAGCAGAAGTTACTCTAAACCTTTGATTGCGTTGACTGTCTTCTGGTATTTTTCTTCTACTTTCTGGAACATATCTTCACTTCCGGCTGTTTCTTTTCCTCTTAACTTTTCAGTGATTTCTGCGCTTGCTTCGTAGAGTTCATCAAATCCGAGGTTTAAGCATACACCTTTTAATGTATGTGCTGCGCGGAACGCTTCTTCGCCATCATTTTTTTCCAGATTTTCTTTTAAATTATTAAAGCTTGGATCTTGTAAGAACTTTAAGGCAAAACGTTTAATCATGGCTTCGCTGCCCATTCTTCCTAAAACTCCCTCGTAATCAGACCCCATCTGTTCATAACATTCTTTTACTGTCATTGTCGTTCTCCTTAATTCTTCTTCATTTTACTTAACATTTCTTACTTTTTGTCTTCTGGTATAGATAATTCTGATATTTCTGAAATCGGACATTGTACTGGTACTGGTGAAATTTCTGGAACATCCTGAACTTCAAGTTCTTCCTTTATTTTCCCTTGAATCTCTTCGAGACATTCTAAAAGAAGTGGATTAAATGCCCCACATTCTCCGGCTAATATCATTCTAACCGCTTCTTTATGAGAATAGGCCTTCTTATAGATGCGATCACTCACTAATGCATCATACACATCTGCCAACGATACAATCTGAGCGGAAATAGGAATCTGTTCTCCTTTTAAGCCGTCCGGATAGCCTCCTCCATCATACCGTTCATGATGCCAGCGGCAAATCTCATAAGCAACTTTTACTATTGGTTCATCCTGGTGTAATGCCAGATTCTTTAAAATAGATGCGCCAATAATCGGATGTCTTTTTATGACTTCAAATTCTTCCTCTGTCAGCTTTCCTGCTTTATTTAAAATTCTATCGCTGATGCCAATTTTTCCAATATCGTGAAGTGCAGATGCCGTTATAATAAGCAGCCTGTCTGACCCATTCAAATGATATTTATCTGTCTTTTGTACAAGACTTTCTAATAAAAGTCCAGTGAGAATATTGATATTAAGCACATGCTGGCCGCTTTCTCCATTACGGAACTCCACAATCTGGCTTAATATACTGATCATCATCCGATTATTCTTTTCTTTTTCATATACCTGATTCGTAATTAACGTAACAAGATGTCGCTGTTTTGCATAGAACTTGATAGTATTCAGCACTCTTCGATATACTACTCTTGCATCAAATGGCCGACTGATATAATCGACAACGCCCATCTCGTATGCTCTTCGCATGGTATCCGGCGAATTTTCACTGGAAATCATGATAACCGGAATTTCTTCATTCCAATGTTCCTTTATCATGAAGTCAAGAACTTCAAATCCATCCACGACTGGCATAACAATATCTAAGAGTACAATGGAAATGCTTGTACCATATTGTTGAAGAATTTCAAGTCCCTCTTTTCCATTCTCCGCCTCTAAAATATCAAATTCTTCTCCAAGCATTTCTGAAAGAAGCATGCGGTTCATTTCCGAATCATCGATAATAAGGATCTTTTGCCCGCCTTTTCTTCCAGTTTCTCTATCTTCAGTACAGATCTTAGATTGTTCTGTAACTACGCTATTCTTTGTCATCTTTGCCTGGTACATATACTTGTCTGCACGTCGGATTGCATCTTCTATCTTCTCTCCATTTGATAAAACACCTCCAACACTCACAGAAAGACGAAGCTGTGAATATCCTGGAACTGCTGCTGTATGAACTCTTTCCTGAATCTGGCGCAGCTTAATCTCAAAAGCATCTCCCTTGATATCCGGCAATAAAAGTAAAAACTCATCACCACCATATCTTATGAGTATATCGCTCTTACGGATATTCTTCTTTATAATCTGTACAACAGTATCTAATACCATATCTCCTGCTTCGTGGCCATAGGTATCATTGTAAATTTTAAAATCGTCCAGATCTATCATGGCAACTCCGGCTGAAAAACGTGTTGTCTTAATCTTCTCTTCAAAATACCTGCGATTATACACGCCTGTCAGTGCATCTCTGTAAAGCTTATCGTTATATCCGCTAATCTCACTCAATAACTGATTCTTTCCATCATCATCTACCAGAACTTCTCTGTCAAGACGGCTGATCATTTCCATCGCATATGGCTTACCATCTATCTTTACATATTTCGAAATTACCTGATAAAAATCCTGTCCAAGTAATTCAAGCTTCGTGCGCTGTACTTTATCCTGCATTACTTTTAATGAAATACAGTTCTCACAAACTTCATTCCTTCCCCAAAAAGAATAGCACTGGCATACCTCGCCGCCCTCTGACTCAATACCACTGCCTCCATAGAGAGTTTCTTCATCAAGCAAACGCACAATGTCGAATACTTTTTCAAGTTGCTTTATCATCTCTTCTGATTCCTGCTTTGTCATTGTTTCATCTGCCTGCATCCGTTCCCCTCGCTTTCCTTTTTGTCTGTTGTGACATCCTCCCCGCCTGTATAGGTGGGGCTTCCCAACCTCGGCAAGTTTAGTTCTCGTTCGATAGCACTACTGTGCTAAGCATATGCGAGCTATCCCCGTGTGTCCCACGGTTGTGTTATATTGTGTTAAGGTCATATATTTACCAGCCGCATTCCCTCATTTCTGATATTTACCGCCGCATTTACATCTCTG